>Ga0182012_10000042_pt1 | contig 132104 bp, 116 predicted proteins | sample 612S2SmetaG_FD_120486 | JGI IMG/M metagenome (GOLD analysis project Ga0182012, IMG submission 120486) | Permafrost microbial communities from Stordalen Mire, Sweden - 612S2S metaG | ecosystem: Environmental > Terrestrial > Soil > Wetlands > Permafrost | place: Sweden: Stordalen | collected... | reverse complement strand
GCCTGCTCGTGCCCGCGCGTGTGAGGGCGTCCGTGCTCCCAGGCGCGGCCCCGGCTGCGCCCGCACCCGCCCCCTCGCCCTCGCCCTCGCCCTCGCCCTAGAGCGAACCCTCGCCCGCGTCCTCGCCCTCGCCCTCGCCCTCGCCCTCGCCCTAGAGCGAACCCGCGCCCGCCGCGGCGAACGGTGTGGGCGCCTGAGGCCTCAGGAGGACGGCGCGACACCCGCGGGCGGCGTGCGCCCGGCCCAGATGTTGTTGCAGCTCTCGCAGACCTGAGGCGGAATCACCCCGGCGCGCATCAGCAGCGCAAATGCACGGCATCCAAGGCAGATGCCGAACGCGGACTCGAGCACCGCGGCCACGATCAGGGCGCCCAGCACCCCGTAGCCCGCAGCGGCAGAGCCAAACACGTAGAACAGCAGCGCCGCGGAGACCGAGAAGACCAGACCGATGGTCTGTGCGAAGCGCTTGGGCGGCCCGGCAACCATCCGCGGGCCCCAGGGCAGCCGGGGCACGATCACGCGGCTGGCCAGCAGCGCCAACGGGCTGAACCGCGGCCCGGAGAGCACGCGCAGGAGGAATCCCACCGCGAGTACCACGGCGAGCCAGCGCAGCTGCGCGGCCACCGCAAGCACCGCCATCGCCACCACCCCGGCCGCCACAACCCGTGCGGTCACCTCGTTGACAGGGTTGGGGAAGGAGATCAGCGGAGAGCTCACGTTTGCCTGCTCACTGGTACCCGGGGCGTTGGGAGCCCAACGAGTTGTAACTGACCCAATCGACTTTATCGACATCCGCGCCGCGCGCGTGTCTCCCGCGGTGGTAAGGCCCACGGCCGGGTGCCTAAGGGGTGAGGAGCGCCCGCGCCGGGCTGGTCGAACAAACGGCCAGCTAGGCGCTCGCCGCGCCCCCGCAAGCGCAGAACTGCCCGAAAAGGACCACATGAACTGCCCCAATGGTGCCGAGCACCGCTCCGCCGGGACCCAGCCCACCGCGACGCACGCGGGCAGCGTGCTGAAGTGCCTGCACTCCGGATACCTGTTCGACGGGCGCTCCTGCCAGATGCGCATCCCCGCCGCCGCAGCCCAGGCCGCGTGGGAGGCCAGCCCGCTGAACGCGCCCGGCGGCGAAGGGCGCCTCTTCCAGTTCCAGTGGCACGGATCCGTGTGGCTCGCCTACGGGCTGCCGGGCGCCGGCGTGCGCGGGGTGTACTGCCCCGAGCACCGCGCACAGCGCCATGTCAGGGAGCGCCACTACCAGCCATCGGCGCCCGCTGAGAAGCCGCTCGCCGCCGCGCTCGCCGCCTGAGCCACGCCCCAGCGCGGCCGCGTCAGCCCAGCGCGGGGTGGCGTCAGGCCAGCGCGATGGGCTCCGGCCTGCCCACGTGGTAGCCCTGAGCGAAGTCCACGCCCAGCTCGGCCAGCTGCTCAAGCGTCTGAGCGTCCTCGACACCCTCCGCCACGGTGCGCAGCGCAAACGACCGCGCAAGGCCCACCACCGCCTCCACCACGTGGCGGCTCGCCTCGCTGGCACAGAGGTCGCGCACGAACTCGATGTCGATCTTCAGATAGTCCACGGGCAGGCGCTTGAGGTAGGTGAACCCGCCGTAGCCGGTCCCGAAGTCATCCAGCGCCAGCCTGCAGCCCAGATCCTGCAGGCGCTGCGCGAACGCGCGCGCCGCCAGCTCGTCGTCTGCCAGGGCTGTCTCGGTGATCTCGAACACCAGCAGCGCCGGGTCTGCGCGGCTCTGACGCAGGCACCTCTCCACGTGGTCGAGGATCGTGGGGTCGCCGATCGACCTTGCGGAGACGTTCAGCTCAACCGGCCGGCCGGCGGCCGCGATCTGGATCCCGTTGCGGATCACCCAGCGGTCGATCTCGCCGATCAGCCCGTAGCGCTCCGCCGTCTCCAGGTAGGGCCCCGGCGCCACCACGTCCCCGCCGGGCTCGCGTACGCGCAGCAGCAGCTCGTGCTGGACCGTGCTGCGCGTGCGCACGTCCACGATCGGCTGGGCGTAGAGCAGCAGCCGCTCGCCGGTGATCGCGTCCTGGACGCGCTCGATCCACGCCAGCGACTCCGCGTCGCGGCGCAGCGCCTGCTCGCGCAACTTGCGCTCGGAGATGTCCTGCAGCAGCACCACGCAGCCCTCCACGCGATCCTCGATCTCCAGGGGCGCGGCCGTGTATGCCACCGGGATACGGCGCCCGTCCCTGGCGATGAACACGTCGTCGTGCACGCGCACCGGGATCCCTTCGCGCGAGGCGCGCTGGATCGGGCTCTCCACCTCCTCGAGCGACGCCGCGTGGGGGTGCTCGCCTGCGAGCAGCTGGTGCATCATCCGGCCCTGCACCTCCGGCAGCGACCAGCCCAGCAGATCCGTGGCCGCGCGATTCATGTACGTGAGGCGCCCTTCGTTGTCGGCCGTGAACAGGCCCTCCCCCATGCTGTCGCTGACCGCGTGCATGTAGTTGCGCGCCGCCAGCAGCTGACGCTGGTTTGCCTGGCTCTCCGCCTGCGCGCGGCGGCGCTCGGTGACCTCCTGGTGGCTCACCACCACCCGCGCCTCGCCGGGGCCCGTGAACTTCACCGCTTTCATCATCCACCAGCGCTCTCCGTCCTGCGACGCGCACGGATACTCAACCGTGTAGTCCGCGCGCTCGCCGCTCAGGACCGCTCGCACGCCCGCCTCAATGCTGCCCGCCAGAGCGCTCGGGGCCGGCGTGTCGCAGACGGTCAGGCCGCTCCAGCGCGAGCTCTGAGGCGTGCAGGCACCCTCGAAGCCGGCCCACGCCCTGTTGCTCATGATGATCCGCCCGTCCCCGTCGAGCACCGCAATGCGCGCCGCCAGCGAGTCGAGCGTGCGCTGCAGGAAGTCCCGCGAGCGAGACACGTTCAGCCGCGCAAGTTCGTCGGCCGTCACATCCTGGGAGGTGCCGCGCACGCAGATCAGGCTTCCCTCCGCGTCGCGGATCGCGCGCGCTCGCGTCTCCAGCCATGCATCGCCTCCGGGCAGCTCGTAGCGATGGCGGCGCACCGACTCCTCGCGCTCCCCGCGCGCCAGCGCGTCCAGGTCGCCGCGCATGTCCGCACGCAGATCCTCCGGCAGCCAGCCCAGCAGCATCTCCAGGGTCGCGTTGGCGCCACTCAACGGCTCGCTCTCACCCAGTGCGCTCAGAATCAGCACCTCGCCGCTCGCCGGACGCCACTCCCAGCTGGCCAGCCGCGCCACCTCGTGCGCTTCGCGCAGCCGCAACTGCATATCCAGCAGATCGCGACGCTGGCCCTCGTCGGCGCTTACGTCGCGCAAGGTCACCAGCAGCCAGCCGATGCGCCCAACCTCATCGCGCATGGGGATGTAGCTAACTGCCAGCCACAGCCGCTCGCCATCCGCGCCCGCCAGCTCCACCCTGGTCTCGCGCACCGCCTCGCCCGTTGCAAGCACAGCCTCCGCGATCTCAGACGGCGCCGGGCCGCCCGCACGCGCATCCGTCAGGCACGCCGCCCAGTCCTCCGCGTCGCCGTGCAGCGCCGCGCGCCCGCCCGGCCGGTGACGCGCGATGATCGCGCGCGCAGCACGGTTGGCCTGCAGCATCCGCCCGTCCCGCCCCACCACCAGCACGCCGTCCCCAAGCGCCTCCAGCACCGCCGGCGCCGGCGGCGCCGCGCAGCTCTCGCGCGGCCCCGCGGAGCCGCCCGCCGCGCGGCTCTCGCGCCCCGCGGAGGTGCCGCCCGCGCGGCTCTCGCGCGGACCTGCGGAGCTGCCCGTGAAGCCCGCCAGCAGCTGCTCGCCGGGCGAGCGCGCCGGGGCGAGCACAGGGCGCAGTACGCGCCGGCGAGACGTGGCCATAGCCGATCAATCGGCGCCCGCGCGCTGCTACCAAATCCGTCATCAGGCGTAGCGGGTCAGTGTTTTCTACGCTCTTGCCCATCAGCGCCGCGCGAGCGGCGAGCGTTTGGCGCAGTAGCGCGGCGGGCGAGCGCCGCGCCCGGCGAGCGGCGAAGGTTTGGCGCGGGAGCGCAGCGAGCGAGCGCCCGCGCCCGGCGAGCGGCGAGCGGCGAGCGCCGCCCGGGCCGTGCAGCGGGGAGCGCTCAGGCGGGCAGGATCAGGACGGGCTCAGAGCCCTCGGTGCGGTACAGCGAGGAGGGATGCACGCCCTCCGCGGGCGGCAGCGCAACCACCCTCAGCAGCGCTTCCACCACCGCCGGGTCGAACTGCCCGCCGGCGTTGTCGCGCAGCTCCTTCAGCGCGTCGAACGTGTCCATCGCGCGGCGGTAGGAGCGGGTGGTGGTCATGGCGTTGAACGCATCGCAGCAGGACACGATCCGTGCTTCCAGGGGAATCTGCTCGCCCGCGAGCCCGTCCGGGTAGCCGCCTCCGTCCCAGCGCTCGTGCGAGGCGCGCACGATCTCGCCCACCTCGCTCATGAAGCCGCCAACGCGCTCCAGCATGCGCTGGCCCTCGATCGTGTGCGTCTTGATGATCGCCCACTCCTGCTCGTTGAGAGCGCCCGGCTTGTTGACGATCTCCTTCGGCACCGCGATCTTGCCCACGTCGTGCAGCAGCGCGCCGAACTCCACCTTGCGCTGGCGATCGCGGTCCAGGCCGAGCTCGCGCGCCACATCCAGCGCCAGCAGCACCACGCCCTTGCAGTGCTCGCCCGTGTAGGTGTCGTCGGCCTCCACCACGTCGCCCAGCACCAGGGCGGTGCCGCGATAGGCGTCGTTGAGCTCGATCAGCTGATCCAGGCGCACGCGGCGCTCCTGCGAGAACCATCCCAGCACGCCGAACAACGGCGCCAGCAACACGAGCGTCCACGGGCGCGAGACGACCGCGAAGGCCGCCAGCAGGCCGAGCGGAGCGAGGGCCAGATCGATCAGGTACACCTGGCGCATCTCGACCATCAGATCCTCCAGGGAGATGCCGCCTGAGATCCGCTCCCTGATGGCGCTCGCCGCGAAGTCGCAGGCGAACTGCGCAAGCAGCGCAGCCAGCAGAACGCCCCAGCGCCCATGCGGGCTGTGGTCTCCTGCCAGCACCAGCACCAGCGCAGGGCCCCATGCGAACCAGCTGTTGCCCGGGATCGTCAGCAGGCGGCTGGGAGGCACCCTGCCGGTGACGATGGACGGAGCCATTTCCAGCGCCAGTGCCAGCGCCACCAGCAGCGGCACGTACGCGGCGGGCAGCGCGAACAGCATCGGCACGAAGACCGCCTGCGTGGGCACGGTGTAGCCGGCGCCGATGTCAAAGCGCACGTGGCCGACCGCGGCCATGCTCACCACGTACAGCGCCGCCACTCCGATCGAGACGCTCTCCCCGGCTCCCGCCAGCAGCGCCAGGGCAAGCGCGGCCACGGTGAAGCCCGCGCCCGCCACCAGCTCCGCCCGGCGCTCGGGTCCGGACATGCGACGCACCCGGGATTCCAGCGAGGCCTGTACTCGTTCGGATTCGATCAGGGCGTGGGTGGACATGCCAGCGTTGGTTATCGTCATTCCGGGGTGCCGACGAAAGGCCTGGGAGCCGAACTCGACAACTGCTCGGCGCCTCCCGGCCTTCGCCGGCGCCACGTCCTGCGCCGGGAAGCGGCACACCGCGGCGCCGCCGGCGTGCGGCGTCGTACAGCCGTCCAGATCGCCCGGGCGGCGCACAGCACACGCACGGCCCGTCCGATGCAGCTTCTGTCAAACGACCAACACCCGACTGACAAAGGCAAACCCATCGTGAGGTGGGGACGCAAAGCAGAGGGATCTCACCCGAGACAGCCCGGCCGCCGGTCAATGCAAGAGCAAGGAGGCACTTGTGTTCCCGTTCGCGCCGCAGCTCCGATTCCCCAGGACCCCCAGGCGGGTGCTAACCGCCGTGGGCACACTCGCCGGATTCACCCTCGCCGTCGGCCTCGGCGCACTGCCTGCCGCCTCGGCGCAGGCCGCATCCGCGGCCACCTGCCCTGAACCCGTCCTCTCCCAGCCGTTCCTGCACTGGGAAGACGCCAACTACTACTCGCTGATCCCCGACGGAAGCTTCGAAGGCCTGCCACTCGGCTGGACCTTCCTCGGCGCCGTTCCGGTGCTCGGCGGTCAGCCCTACAACGTGACCGGGAAACCGAGCCTCATGTCGCTGGCCATCCCGCTCGGCGCGGTCGCGCAGTCCCCGTCGATGTGCGTGGAACCCTCCGACCGCACCTTCAGGTTCCTCGCCCGCAGCGAAGGCGCCGAAGCGACCCTGCGCGTGCAGCTCGTCTACCAGACCACCGGCGGGCAGTTCGTCTCCGCGGGCACGAAGCTCACGCTGGGGAGCGCATGGGCGCCGACACCCATCCTGCACACGGGAGCCGCCCTGGCGACCGCGATCACCGGTGAAACCGCCCACCTGTCGCTGCGATTCACCACGCTCAGCGGCAGCGCGCGCATCGACGACGTCTTCCTCGACCCGCGGCGCAAGTAGGCAGGAAGCCGCGCACACTGGATCGTTTGACAACTTGGGGGAACCGCGGCACGCCCCGTCTCGGGGCGTGCCGCTCGTCTTGGTAGAGGGCGACGGGCCGGCTCGGATGCGAGCCACCCGCGCAGCATCGGCGCCGGTTGCCGGCTCACGCGGCGGAGAGGCGGCTTCGGCGTCGTACAGCCGTCGAGATCGCCTTGCCGGCGCACAGCACGCGCACGGCGCGTCCGATGCAGCTTCTGTCAAACGACCAACACCCGACTGACAAGGGCAAACCCATCGTGAGGTGGGGACGCAAAGCAGAGGGATCTCATCCGAGACAGCCCGGCCGCCGGTCAATGCAAGAGCAAGGAGGCACTTGTGTTCCCGTTCGCGCCGCAGCTCCGATTCCTCAGGCCCCCCATGCGGGCGCTCAGCGCGGTCGGCGCGCTCGCCGGTCTGAGCCTCACCTCCGCCGTGGGCGTTCTGCCCGCCGCATCCGCACAGGCGGCCAACCTCGCCACCTGTCCCGTTCCCGTGCTCTCGCAGCCCTTCCTGCGCTTCGGCGACGCCAACTACTACTCGCTGATCCCCGACGGCGGCTTTGAAAGCCTGCCGCTGGAATGGACGCTGCTGGGAGGCGCCGGCCGCGGGCTGGGCGGCGACCCGTACGACCTCACCGGCAAAGTGAGCCTGTGGTCGCTGTCGCTGCCGACCAGCGCCGTTGCACAGTCCCCGTCGATGTGCGTGGAACCCTCCGACCGCACCTTCCGCTTCATGGCCCGCAGCGAAGGCGCCCCGGCAACCGTGCGCGTACAGCTCGTCTACCACACGCTCACCGGGCTGCTGCTGTCGGCCGGCACGGTCGTGAGCCTCAACACCGCTTGGGAACCGTCGCCGATCCTTCACACCGGCGCCGCGCTGGCCACCGCGATCACAGGTGAAACCGCCTACCTGTCGCTGCGATTCACAACGCTCACCGGACACGCCCGCATCGACGACGTCTTCCTGGATCCGCGCCGCCGCTGAGCAGCGCTCGGGGGCGAGGCGTCGGTTGACGATCCGGCGGACAAACTGCATGCCCCGCTCCGGGGCATGCAGAGCGCTTGGGGCGCTGACCTCAGAGCTTCAGAGTGTGTTGGCAACCGGCGCGCCCGCGACCGGGGCGCCCGCGACAGGCATGGTCGCTGCCGGCAGGCCCGCTGCCACCGCGGCAGGATCCGCCGGTGGCTGCTCGGCGCGAGGCGCCGCCGGTGGCCGCTCGGCGCGGGTCGCCGCTCGCAGGCCGCGTTTGCGCGGACGCCATACGCGCACGTACTGTGCGGCGAAGTAAGAGCCCAGGACGACCAGAACGGCCAGCGCCTGCCCGGCGAAGGTCTCCCAGTTGTTGAACAGGCTGAACCAGGTGCCCATCCAGCCGGGGATCGACAGGCCGTGTATCTCGGTGGTGCCGATCCAGCCGGCCAGCTGCATCTCGTTGACCTCCTCGCCCACCAACACCAGCAGCACGAACAGCAGCATCACGCCGGTGATGATCAGCAGCCGCTTGTACGGCAGCTTCTGATGCAGCGCAAACGTGAGCGTGCCGGCGGCGGCGGTGAACAGGCCGCCGATCACCACACCCTCCAGCACCACGCTCGATCCGTACAGCTCACGCAGCAGCTGCAGGAAGATCACCACCTCGAAGCACTCGCGATACACCGAGGTGAAGCCCAGCAGAGCCAGACCCATCAGCATGCGCCGTTTGTTCTCGTCGGAGAGCAGGCTGCGCCTGCGCTTGTGGTGGTTTGAGATCCAGCCGGTCCAGTAGACCTTGTGGAAGAACCAGTTCATCACGAGCAGCAGCACGATCAGCGACGGCAGCCCGGTGGCCGCCTGGACGTCGTACTCGCCTCCGTGGAACTGTCCGATGAACCAGACCACCACGAACCAGGTGGCGATCCCCGCGCCGATCGCCGCGGTGCCGCCCAGCGCGACGGGCTTGCGGTAGACGGTGTTGGCGCCCAGGAAGCTCGCCATCACCGCCGCCAGCACCAGGATCGTCTCCAACCCCTCGCGAAACACCAGAATGGCGCTGTCGAGCACCACCGTGGTGTGGCTCAGGCGATGTGCGCCCGCGGCGGTCGGGTCGGGCGTGCCGCCGGCGGCGTGCCAGCTGATCACGGTGATCGTCACGGAGATCGCCAGAGCCAGGGCGGTCCACACGTAGAAGCTCGTGCGCTCGTTCAGGCGCGTCCGAGAGCCGCGACCCGCGGGCCCTACGGCTGCCTGATCCTGCGACGTCGACACTCTCGGGAGACCTCCTGTGGAAATCCGACCACCACGGTGGGTTATTGCCCGCCGGGCGGAAGCGTAACACAGCATTGCAGCCGACCCTTAGGGTTCCCTAACACGCTGGACAACCAGCGCAGAGCGCGCTCACGCCAGCACGAACGCCACCTGATCCTCGAAGCACCATGACCAGTCCTCACCGGGCTCGATCGAGGTGATGATGGGGTGATCCTCCGCGCTCGCGTGCGCCGAGGCGTGCCTGTTGGGCGAGGAGTCGCAGCAGCCGACCTTTCCGCAACTGCGGCACACGCGCAGGTGCACCCACTGACCGCCCATCTTCAGACACTCCTCGCAGCCTGGTACCTGCGCCCGGGCGGGCACATCGAAGATCCGCACCTGGTCCAGGTGGGTGCACTGCTCGCTCTGGCTCATCGCGCCGGCCTCCTGGTCGTGTTGGGCAGCACGATAGCCCGGGCCGCCGGGAGGGGCTAGAGCTCCTTGGCGAGACGCGCCCCGCGTGCGCGGTCGGGCCGATCGAGCGCCTGCAGAGCCGAGTCGGGATCCGGTAGACCCAGCACGGTCCCGTCGGCCAGCACCATCAGGAAGCGATCCAGCCGGCGCAGGAAGGCGCGATCGTGGGACACGGCGACCACTGTGCCCTCGAATCCGTCCAGGGCCTGCTCGAGCGCCTCGCAGGAGTCGATGTCGAGGTTGTCGGTGGGCTCGTCCAGCAGCAGCAGGTTGTGTCCTTCGAGCTCCAGGCGCAGGATCTCCAGCCGTGCCTTCTGCCCGCCGCTGAGTGTCTCGTAGGCGCGGTTGGCCGCATCCTGCAGGCCGTAGCGAGCCAGCGCCGCCATGCTCGGCTGCGTCGCCCCCAGACACTCCTCCACCACATCCACCACCAGGCGCCCGGCGAAGTCGGCGCGAGCACCCAGCTGGGTGAACAGCCCTGCGCTGACGCGCGGCCCGGTGATGAGCTCCCCCTGCGGGGGCCGCTCGTGGCCGCTGAGCACGCGCATCAGGCTCGTCTTGCCGCCTCCGTTGGGACCGACGATCCCCACGCGCTCGCCGAAATGCACCTGGTCGCTGAACGGCTTGAGGAGGCCGGGGACGCCGAGCGCACGCAGGTCGAGCACGCGCCGCGCCGAGTCGGCGCCGCGCAGGCGCATGGCGATCTGCTGCTGGTTGACCGGCGGCGGCGGCGGGCCGGTCTCCCTGAAGCGCTTCCAGCGCGTCTCAAAGGCAGACGCGCGCTTGGCCAGATCGGGCGAGAAGCGCGCGCGCTCCTTGAAGATGCGCGTCAGCTCGCGCAGCCTTCGCTCCTCCTCGTGCCAGCGCGCCACCGCGTCACCGAGCTTGCGCTGGCGCTCGCGCCGCGCGTCCGGGTAGCTGCCGTATGAGCCATGGTGCAACCACGCGCCGTTGCCCTCGAGCGTGAGGATCACGCTGACCGCCTCGCACAGCACGTCGCGGTCATGGGAGACGATCACCACGGTCTTACCGGTCGCGCGCAGCTGCTGCTCGAGCTCGCGCTTGGCGGGAATGTCCAGGAAGTTGTCAGGCTCATCCAGCAGCAGCACATCCGCCTCGCAACGAAGCAGCACGTCCAGCACCAGGCGCTTGCGCTCGCCGCCGCTGAGGGTGATCGCGGGACGCTCGGCGATGTCCTTCAGCGCCAGGCCCACGATTCGTCTGCACGCCGCGTCCCACTGCCCCTCAAGCTCATAGCCACCGAGCTCCGACCACTCGCCGATCGCCTCCCCCAGCGCCATCCCCGCGCTCTGCTCGCCCGCCGCCAGCTCCCGCTCGGCTCGGCCCATCCGCTCACCCGCATCGCGCAGCGCGCCCGTGCTCAGGCCCAGCAGCAGCTCGCGCACGGTGCGCAGGTCATCGCCGACGCCGATGTCCTGCGCCATGTATGCCACCCGGCCGCCGATGCTCACATCTCCTTCGTCCGCGGGCAGCATGCCGGCGAGCAGGCGCAGCAGCGTGCTCTTGCCCACGCCGTTGACGCCGATCACCCCCACGTGCGCGCCGGGCGCCAGCTTGAACGACACCCCTTCGAACAGAACGCTCCCGCCGGGGTGCGCGTAGGCGAGGTTGGAGGCGCTGACATGGCTCACGCAGCCACCGTTGCACATGCGCGCCCGGCGCTGCGTGTGTCCGGCGTCCAGTCTCCGGCGTCCAGTCTCCGGCGTCCGGTCGCCGGTCGCCGGTCTCCGGTCGCCGGTCTCCGGTGCGCCCGCTTGTGCCGACACGCGCTGCCCGCTTGTGCCGACACCACCGTCGGCCCTTCGTGCCGCCGGCTAGAGCGTTCGTCGAGGATCCCCGCGCCCGGCGGGAATCACGCCATCCTCGTGCTGGCAGCACACACTCGACAAGCGGGAGATCACACCATGAGGTTCATTCGGGCAAGCAGAGGGTCCCACGAGCACAGCCCAGCAAACACCGCCCACCGCGTGCAGGCGGCGCAGACGCCGCGCGAGGCCATCCACACGCGCCAAGAACCCCAGACGCTCAGGCGGCGCTCGGGCTCAGCCGATCCGTATGCGCTGTGGCTGGCCGAGCAGGCGCGTTCACGCGAGAGCGCGCGGGGCGAGGAGGTCCGATGGGTCTACCGCTACCCGCGCGTCAGCCGGCCCGCCGCAGCGGCGAAGCCGGACGAGTGCGCCACGATCTAACCGTCGCCGGAACCAACCTGCAGAGCCAGCGCCGCGACGTCGTCCCGGCGAGGACCGCTGCGAAAGCTCTGCAGTGTGCGCTGAAGAGCTGCCACCAGCCCCTGCGGCGCAGCGGGCGCCTGCGCAACGAAGCTGAGCAGGCGCTCCTCTCCGAACGACTCGCGCCCGCGCCGCGCATCGGTGACGCCGTCCGTGTACAGGATCAGCGTGTCCTCGCCACCCAGCGGCTGGGTGGACAGCTCCCAGCGGGCGTCACGCTCCCATCCGAGCAGCATGCCCTCGCGTCCCACCGTCTGCGTGCCGCCGGGCCCGGTCAGGATCGGCAGCGGGTGCCCGCCGGCAACGATCTCTGCGATCACGCTCGACCCCGCGCCTCCGCGCCCGCGCTCGCGCTCGCGCACCAGGACGCACGCGGCTGTGGCCAGTGCGAGCTCGCCGATCCCACACAGCGTGCGGTTGAGCTGGGCCATGGCTGCAATCGGGTCGCCTGTCAGTTCTCCGGCGGTGCGCAGCGTGTGCCTTGCTGCCGCGGTGAGCCGCGCGGCGAGCGCGCCATGGCCGGTGACGTCGCCGATGATCGCCATGTGGCCGCCGGGCACGGCGAACACGTCGTAGAAGTCACCGCCCACCTCGCTGCCGTCGCCGCTGGGCTCGTACAGCGTCGCCACGCTCCAGCCCGTGGGCACCGCAGGGACGGGCGGGCGCAGCGCGCGTTGCAGCAGCGAGGTCACGCGCATGCGCTCGGTGTAAAGACGCGACGCCTCCAGCGCGTTGCCGGCGCGGCGCCCGACCTCTTCGGCGAGCGCCAGGTCGGTCTCGGCGAACGCAGCGGAGGTCCGCGTACGACACAGCGTCATCACGCCGATGCACCTCCCGGCGGTGAGCAGCGGAACCATGATCACCGCGCCGAGGCCCACAGCGACCAGCAGCTCGCGCAGGCCCTCGTCGCTGACCTCCCGAGCGAGCGTCTCGTCGCTGATGGCGTTGATCATGCGCGCGCGAGCCTCCCCGAAGACCTCCGCATCCGCACCCCTCTGCTGTGCGCCGGGGGAGCTGCGCTGGAGCATCATCCGCACCAGCGGCGTGCGCCGCTCGTCGGTGATCGCCACAGCCGCTCGCCTCAGGCGGCCGGCCTCATCGGGCATCGACACCGTGCACCAGTCCGCCAGCGCGGCGGATGTGATCCGCACGATCTCACCGAGCGCCTGCTGCGGGTCGACCGAGGAGAGCACGCCGCTGACCTGCGCGAGCACGCGGCGGGCGAGTTCCACGCGCTGCCAGCGGGTGACATCCTCGAAGATGCCCACAGCTCCCACCCCGGCGCCGACTTCTTGCTCGACCGGCATCGCCGCCGCCTTGGCGAGCAGCCAGCGCTCCTGGCGCGTTCCCGCGCTGAGGGCACGCAGCAGCATCGGCTCCACATCCGCCTCGCCCGCCATCACGCGTGCTGCCGGCAGGTCCTGCAGGCCGATCGCACGACTGTTCTCGTCGAGCAGCGTCAGGCCGCTGCTCAGCGCATCCCCGCTCAGCCGGCTGCCGGGAGGCAGCCCCGCCAGTTCGGCGGCGGCGGCGTTGGCGAACACGATCCGTCCTGAGGCGTCCTGGATCATCACCGCCTCGACCAGGCTGCCAAGCGTCGCCGCCAGGCGCCGCTCGAGCTCGCCGAGCTGGCTGCTCAGCCCCGCATTGTCGAGTGTCAGGGCCACACGCCCTGCGAGCAGCGTCACGAACTCGACGTCCGCGCCGTCGAAGAACCTGCCCGACTGGCGCCTCATCAGCAGCGTCAGCACGCCCACCACCTGCTCGCGCGAGAGCAGCGGCAGCACGATGCCCGAGCTGGCGTCCAGCGCCCGCAGCGCCGCCAGGTCCTCCGAGTCGCGCGCCCAGCGGATGAACATGGGATCAGCTATCCGCTCCAGCAACACCGGCTCCCCGCCGGACACCTGGGCGGTGAAGCTCACCTGAGCCGATGGCGGCTCAGGGCCCCGCATCAGGAGAAACCGCTCGTGCTCGCCAGCGCCGGGACCGCTGGCCCTCGCAGCCAGCCGCTGCGGCACGCCGATGCGCACCACATCCACAATGCACACGTCAGCCAGCTCGGGCACCAGCACGTCGCAGACACGGTTGACCGTGTCCTGCACATCCATGCGTTCCTGGCCGAGCTTGGAAAGCCGGGCAAGGGTGGCCAGCCGCCTCTCCGCCAGGGTCTGCAGGTCGCGAACGTCCATCCTTCTCACCGCTCCAAGCCGTCGTACCGCTCCGGCGTCGCCAAGCCGCCCGTGGGATTCTAAAGAGATGCCCGCGGTCCGTTCCTGGGGCGTTGTTACCTATGCACAGCCGCTTTTTGAGTCCGTCGTGCGCATGCGTTGCATGTGCAATGCTCACTCGCAAACGACGGGATCCATCGACGAAAGGCTGGGACGTGAGACAGATCACAAGAAGAGCACCGCTTGCATGGATCGCGGGCGGCGCCGCCGGGCTGACGCTGGCCGCCGCAGCGACGCTTGCCCTGGCAGGCAGCCCCGTCGCGGCCGCATCCGGCGCGAGTGGCCCCAAGGCCCGCACGGCGGCTGCGAGCGTGACGGCGATCTACGCCGGCTCGCTGGTGGACATCATGGAAAAGGCGCTGGGGCCCGAATTCACCAAGGCCACCGGCTTTCCGTTCGAAGGGTTCGGCGGCGGATCAAACGAAGACGCCGCGGCGATCAAGGGCAAGGTTCGCCAGGCCGACGTGTTCGTCAGCGCTGCCGCGTCGGCTGACAAGGAACTGGAAGGGGCAGCCAACGGCAGCTGGGTCTCCTGGTACAGCACATTCACCTCCTCGGACCTGGTACTCGGCTACAACCCCAAAACCAAGTTCGGCAGGCAGCTGGCTGCAGGCAGGCCCTGGTACAAGGTCATCACCGAGCCGGGCATCCTGGTGGGGCGCACCGAACCGAAGGCCGACCCCAAGGGCAAACTGACGGTCGAAGCGGTGGACGCGGCGGCGAAGAAGCTGCACGACCCCGAGCTCGCCAGAGCGCTGAACAAATTCGGGATCTTCGAAGAGACGTCCATGCTGGCGCGCCTTGAAGCTGGACAGCTCGACGCGGGGTTCTTCTACGTGGTGGAGGCCAAGAAGGCGCACCTGCCGACAGTTCCGCTGAAGCCGGTGTACAAGTACGCCGACTACACGGTCACCTTGCTGAACAACGCACAGAACCAGGCGGGCGCCGAAGCGCTGGTGGCGTTCCTGCTGAGCCCCAAGCGCAAGGCCGTGGAAAGGGAATACGGGCTGGTTCCGGTGAAGCCCAAATTCTCCGGGGACGCCGCCGCGGTGCCGGCGAGCCTGCGCAGCATCGTCGGCGCGGGCTAGCGGATGCGCTCTCGGGCGAGCAGCCCGCTGCCCTGGCTGGGCGGGCTGCTCGCCCTGTATCTGCTGGTCCCGGTCGCGGCGTTCCTGGTGCGTCTCTCACGAGGTGCGCCGGCCTCGCCGGGCCTCGGCGGGGCTCTTGCGACCTCGCTGATCACGGCAACGATCTCCGCGGCAGTGATCGCCCTGCTGGGCACGCCGCTGGCGTATCTGCTGGCCCGCAGCAGTGGGGTGCGCTCGCGGGTGCTGCTCGCTATCGTGGCGCTGCCGCTGGCGCTGCCGACGCTGATGAGCGGCATCCTGCTGCTGTACGTGGTGGGGCCGTTCACCATCCCCGGTGAACTCTTCGGCGGCAAGCTCACCGACACGCGCGCGGGGATCGTGCTGGCTCAGATCTTCGTGGCCGCACCGTTTCTGATCATCGCGGCACGTGCGGCCTTCGCCGCGGTGGACCCGGCGCTGGAGGACGTGGCCGCCACGCTCGGGCTCGGTCGGGTGGCGCGCTTTGCGCGCGTGGCAGTGCCAGCGGCGCTGCCGGGCATCGCCGCGGGCGTGCTGCTGACCTGGCTGCGAGCGTTCTCGGAGTTCGGCGCCACCGTGATCCTCGCCTACCACCCCTTCTCGCTGCCCGTGTTCACGTTCGTGCAGTTCGACGAGGCGGGCCTGCCGGGCACGATGCTGCCGATCGCCGCGGCACTTGCGGCGGCGCTGGTGGTGATGGTGCTGCTGCAGATCCGCATCCCGCGACGGGCACCAGGGCGCACGTCCACTCCCGCCGCGGCGCCGCTCGTGCCGCGTGCGGACACGGCGCTGGACTTCTCCGTGGCCAAGCAGCTGGGCAGCTTCTCGCTGAACGTGGCCCACCGGGCGCAGAGCCCCCGGCTGGCGCTGCTGGGCGCCTCAGGTGCCGGCAAGACGCTCACGCTGCGACTGCTCGCCGGGCTCACCGCGCCTGACGGGGAGGGACACGTCAGGGCCGGAGCGCGCACGCTCGACGCGCTTTCGCCGCAGCGGCGGCACATCGGCTACGTCCCTCAGCAATCGGCGCTGATGCCGCGGCGCACAGTGTGGCGCCAGGTGACCTTCGCCCGGCGAGCACAACCGGCGCTGGCCGCCCGGTGGATCGAGCGCCTCGGCCTCACGGGCCTGGAGGACCGCTACCCCGATCAGCTCTCCGGCGGGCAGCAGCGTCGCGTGGCGATCGCCCGGGCGCTTGCCGTGGAACCGGACCTGCTGTTGCTCGACGAGCCGTTCACCGGGCTCGACGCTCCCGTGCGCGATCAGCTCAGGCGCGACCTGCGCCGGCTGCAGAAGGAGGCGGGCCTCAGCACCGTGATCGTGACCCACGATCCCGAGGAGGCGGCCATGCTGGCTGATGAGATAGTGGTGCTCGGCGAGGGGCGCGTGCTGCAGGCGGGAACGCGACAGTCGATCTTCGCCGGCCCCGCCTCTCCGCGGATCGCCCAGCTCCTGGGGATCGCAAACACCCATCGCGCCGTCGCCGTCGCGCCGGATCGCATCCTTTGCGACGGCATCGAGATCAGCGTGAGCGCCGGCGGGCTCTCCAACGGCACGCCCGTCGTCTGGTGCGCACGCTCAGAGCGCATCCACCTGACGCCCGACGGCCGTTACGCGGCCACGCTGATCGACGACATCGACCTGGGTGCCGCGCGCGAGCTCACTCTCTCCCTGGCCCAGAACCTGCAGCTCACGCTGCGCTACAGCGGAGCCGAGCAGCTGGTGATCGGGCAGGCCATGCGCCTGGAGATGGCACCCGAGGACATCGCCGTCTGGCCGGCAGACATGGCTGCGGGCCGGTAGGCGCCACCCGCGTCGTTCGCGATCACACGCGGCCTTTCGGCGCCGGCGCCTGCCCCGGGAGGCCGCGTCGATGAATAGGGTTCGTCGGACGTATCCCGACCACCCGCATTACGACCAGGAGACACGGATGGGACGAATAGTTGTGAGCGAGTTCATCTCGCTGGACGGCGTGATGGAGGGGCCGGGACCGGATGACCCCTACGAGCACGCGGGCTGGACGTTCTCCTATCAGGACCCGGCCGGGATGAAGTTCAAGCTCGACGAGCTGATGGGCCACGACGCGCTGTTGCTCGGAAGAGTCACCTACGAAGGCTTTGCTGGCGCGTGGCCGGGTCGCACCGACGAGATCGGCTTCGCCGAGCGGATGAACGGCATGCCAAAGTACGTCGTCTCGAGCACCCTCGAGCACGCGGACTGGGAGAGATCGATGATCATCTCAGGCGATCCGGCCTCCGAGATCTCGAAACTCAGGCGAGAGCTTAGTGGCGACATGCTGGTCGCCGGCAGCGCCCAGCTCGTCCAAGCCCTGCTCGCGCAGGGCCTGGTCGATGAGCTGCGGCTGATGGTGTTTCCGATAGTGCTGGGCACCGGCAGGCGCCTGTTCGCAGAGAACTCGGCCCCGCTGAGGCTCGAGCTGACCGGCTCCGAGCAGCTGCAGTCAGGGACGTTGATCCTCACCTACCGCCCGGCGGGCAGCTGAGCTGAGTGGTGCTCGGCCCTGCTTCTGCGAGCTGAGGGAGCAGCAGGCGGTGGATCAGCCGACGGCGGAGCAGGCGCTGGCGAAGCTCGCGGTCCTCGTGGGAGAGTGGACTCTGGAGGCGATCCTCCCCGGAGGGGAGCGCTCGCCCGGCGGTGCTCGCGCCAGCTTCCAGTGGCACGACTCCGGCGCTCACCTGATCGGACGCTCGACGATGACGCTGCCCGGTGCGCCCAACTCGACATCGATCATCGGTTGCGACGCGGCCAACGGCACCTACCAGCAGCTCTACTGCGACGATCGCGGCGTCTGCCGCGTGTACGAGATGAGCATCGGCGATGGCCGCTGGAGGCTGTGGCGCCGTGGCGCGCCCTTCCCGCAGCGCTTCACCGGCAGCTTCCAGGACGACGGCAACACCATCGTCGGCCGCTGGGAGAGGGCGCAGGACGGCGAGAACTACACCACCGACTTCGATCTGATCTACAGACGGGTGCGGGTTTCTCCGCGGCGAGCCTGAGGGCATGCGCGGTTTCGCGCGTAGCTCAAGGCGGCTAGCGTCGGCTGGGGTGTCGAGCTTACGGAACCCGCTTGCCTGCTTTGGGCTTGCATTGGGCGCTTTCGTCGCGGCGCTGGCGGGCTGGGCGCCGTCGACGTGGGCTGGCTGGTCGGCGCCGCATGTGGTCGCCTCCGCGGCGCCCTTGCGCCTGGGCGGCGGCCCTGTGTCCGCGATCGAAGGTCGCGTGGCCGTCGACTCGCGCGGCGACGTGGCGGTGGCCTGGTCGCGGACCGGAGCGCGGCCGGGTGAGTATCGGGGCCGCCGCTGCTCGTGGGGGCCCGGAGAACCGCCACCGAGGCGGTTGGGTTGCTACCCGCTGACCACGGTGCATCTCACCGTCGTGATGGCTCGTGGGCAGACGGTCACCCGCGTGGTCAGCACCGCGCGAGCCGAGCGGCTGATCGGGGTTGTGCTGAGCCCTGCGGAGGCCACGGTGCTACTCGGGTACACGACGCCCCGGGTCAGCTCCCAGGGTGGACTGCGTGTCGCGTACGGCCCACCGATCGGGAACTGGTCCGCGCAGCAGACGATCAGTGGACGGTGGAGCATCGGGTGGACGAACGGGCTTCCGCTGGCGCAGCCGCATCTCGCGCTCGCAACGGATGGAACCGTGCTTGTCGCCTGGAATGGGTGCTTGACACAACACGCCTGCGATGGCGTCCCCGGCGAAGGGTACGCGCAGCAGCGAGTCGTGGTCGCGTGGCATCGTCCGGGACGTCCGTTCGGCCCGCCGACGGTGGTGCGCGCGGCCCCCCTCGGGTCGGTGCCGCAGTTCGACGCGGCCGGCAGGGCGTACCTCTCCGGCAGCTGCAGCGGCACCGTGGCGAGTGCACCGCCGCACAGCCGTCGTTTCAGCCCCACGATCGTGACGAGAGGAGCCGCGAGGTCATTCACGCTCACGCTGTCAGCCGCCGGGCAGGGGCTCGCGGCATGGATCGCCGGCCCATGCGCTTATGGTGAATTGACGCCTCCCCAGCCCGGACCCGTGTTCGTGAGCCTGCTGCGGGGGAGCGAGCTCCTCCCGCCGCTGGCCCTCTCAACCGCGCCGGCGGAATCGGCCTACGCGGCCGCGACTCCCGCCGGTGCCACCGTGTGCTGGGAGGCGCGCGCCGCCAACGGCGTGGAAGAACCGTTCAGCGCCCAGGTATCCGCCGGCGGCCTCCCAGGGACGACCCAGCAGGGCGCCGAGGCGATCATTCCGGTCACCGCCGACGGTCGCGGCGATCTGTTGCTGCGAGGCGGGCGGGCGGCGAACACCTACGGCCCCGGAGCACCGGCACCGGGCCCACTCGCCGACAAGCTGTTCGTCAGACCAGCCGGCGGTGGCCCAGACCAGCCGGCACCCACACCCTACGGGGACGCCGCCGCCGCCCCGAGCGGTCGCACGATCGCACTGATCTGGTCCCCGGCCCTGACGAAGCTGGACGTTTCGATCTGGCGCCCGTGACAGGTCCTGGCCCGCAGCTGCGGCGCTCACCATCGCGGATCAGCCGCCTGAAGCCGCCGCCCCTCTCAGCTGTACTTGTACCTGTCGCCGGCCACGGCGGGGCTGCTGAGCGTGTCGACGGTTGCGATCACGTTGATCGTGCCGCGCGTGCGCGCCGGCGAGAGCATCGTGCATTCGGTCGTCGATATGCAGTTCACCGCGGTGGCCATGGCGGTATCGAACCTGAACTTGGTCGCGCTGCTCCCGACCAGGAAGTTCGTGCCTTTGACGGTCACGCTGGTCCCGCCCGCCGTGGGTCCGGTGTTCGGGGAGACGCTGCTGACCGTGGGCGGCGGCGTGAAGGTGAACCTGTCCGCGCTGACCGCGACGCTCTGCCCGGCTTCGTTGGTGAGCGTGATGTCCACGGTCCCCGGCGATGACGCGGGCACCACTGCCTTCAGCGACTTCGCCGAGGCGACCGAGAAGCTCGTTGCCGGCTCGTTCCCGAATTTCACGGCCGTCACTTCCGGCGCCTTGAAGTTCAGCCCGGTGATCGTCACCGTCGTTCCGCCCGTCTCGGGCCCGGTCGGAGTCGAGAGCGCGCTGACCACCGGCGGCAGCGCCTTGCGCTGCACGCACGTTTCCGTCGCATTGCTGTACATCTGCGCCAGCCAGTAGTCGCGGCCATTGATCACCTGGTTGTAGAGAGCACCGTTAGGCGCAGTGCCCAGAGGCGTACCCCACTTCATTTTTTGCGCGAACGCTTCGTTTCCGAACGCCCAACGGCCGTCGCAGATGTCAGCGACCTCTTCATCGCCGACGGTCGGGGCGTTAAACCACCCGATAAGAAGGGGGTCGGTGATCATCTCGGCGAACTCGTGCTCCATGAAGGGCAGCTCGCCGTCGCTCACCCCGTTTGGATGCTGGGTGTCTTCACATGCCGTCATGCCAGACACGTATGGCATGGCCGCATACGTGAGGGCTTCGGATTCGCTTACAGATCTGACGGACTGGTGGTAGCTGCAGAACTGCACCAACGAGCAACCGTACCCCGTATGAAGGGATTTTTGCCCCTGCTCGTTCACTTCTTCTCTGGTTGCGTCGCACACCGAGACCCCCGGCGGCAGCAGGACAAAGTAGGCATGGGTCGGACCGGAAAACGGTTCCTGTCCTTGTTCGAACACCTGGTCGGGCAGCTCGTCGCCTTTCACCAGGCTCTTGAGCTCCGCCTGGATCTGCAGATCCGTGACGCATGGTTTGGTGGGCGTTTTCTCAGCGGCGCATTCGGGGCTTTCAGCGGGGTAGGGGTCCTTGTCGGTGAGCGCCTTGCCGAAGTGCGTTTCGTACCTCACGCCGTACTGCGTGAGCACTGAGTAGAAGTTCTGGTCGCCGCCGTTGTCGTGTTCGAGCCCTTTGAAGAACGTCGTGATGCCGGACTCGTAGCCCGCCGGGAACGCCGGAGCCCCCGGCGGTTGCCAGTAGACGAAATAGGTCGTCGTCGACGGCATGACGACGGGGTCGGTGGCTGTTAGGTGCTGCTCTTCGCCCAGCTCTGTGCATTCTGGGCTGGTGCCATAGCATTCCCATGCCGAGGCACTCGTCGCACCGAGCGTCGCGATCAGCGCGGCCAACACCGCGAGGAGCAGCCCGAGGCCCGCAGACCAGCTGCGCACGCGCCTGACGCGCGGGCCGTTCGCTGATCGGCCGCCGGTGAAGCGGGCGATGCCCCTGCGTGATCTGCTCACCTGACGCTCCACCTCTCCGATCCGTGCCGGCGCCTGAACTGCGGCGCTCCCCGCAAGAGTACAGGCCGAGCGGGCGATCGCATAGGGCGCGCGCCCGACCAAGCTCGCACGCGCCGCGGCTCATCTCGCGGGCCTCCCCCAAGCCGACGCGGGGACTCGAACCCCGGACCCCTTCATTACGAGTGAAGTGCTCTACCAGCTGAGCTACGTCGGCGCGAGTGCTGATGGTAGCGACGCCTCCGCCGCGCCGGAGCCGGCGCCCAGCCGCTCCAGCTCGGCCATCAGCGACTCGCCGTGCTTTGCGCAGAACGCAGGGCCGATGCCGCGCACCTCGGTCAGCTGGCCCAGCGAGCCCGGCCGCAGCGCCAGCACCTCCCGCAGCGTCGCGTCGCTGGCCACCGTGAACGCCGGCTTGCCCTCCGCGCGCGCCAGGCGCCACGCGCGCAGCGCAGCGAACTCCGCCGGCGCCACGTCCACCACGCCCGCCGGCTCCGCAGCCGCCGGCGCCCCGCCTCGCCCGGACCGCGAGCGCGCTGCCCGCGCGGGGCTCGCCGCCACCGCGTGCGCGAGCGCCGCGTCGGGGTCGCAGATGTCGCAGCAGCGCCCCGACGGGCGCCCCTCCTGCGAGTCGCCGAAGTGATCCAGTATCTGCCTGCGCCTGCACGTCTCCCCGCCCATGTAGCGCTCGATCGAGCGGTAGGAGTCCCAGCCGCGGTCCTTCGCCGCCCTGATCGCCATCTGCGCCAGGCGCGGGCTGCCCCTGCCGGTCAGCCTCACCAGCAGGCCGTCGCGGCCGCCCGGAGCAAGCTCCACCGCACCCGCGCGCTCCGCTATCGACAGCAGCACCCGCTCGCGCTCAGCCAGCTCGCCGTGACCGATCGCCACCGCGTCCGCCTGCGCGCCCGCGCGCAGGCGCCCCACGTAGCGCCTGACGTCCTCCACGCTGGTCTCGCGCTCGTTGATGAAGCGGATCAGACGGCCCAGGTCCATGCGCGAAGCCAGCAGCACCGCACGCGCAGGCTCCCCGTCTCTGCCCGCCCTGCCCGCCTCCTGGTAGTAGGCCTCCAGGCTCGTCGGCAGCGCCCAGTGGGCCACCGTCCTCACGTCAGCCTTATCCACACCCATGCCAAACGCGTTCGTCGCCACGATCACCTCCGCGCGGCCCTCCATGAACGCCTGCTGGCTCTCCGCGCGCGCGCCCGGCGCCATGCCCGCGTGGTAGGCCACCGCGCGGACGCCCGCCCGCGCAACACGCTCGCGCACCGCCTCGGTGTCCTTGCGCGTCCCGCAGTACACGATCGCCGGCAGCGCCCCGGCGCCGGCCTCGGCGCCGGGGCCGCCCCCGGCGAGCAGATGGGAGAGCGCCGCCTCCTTGCGCGCAAGCGCCCCCTTGCCCTCAACGCTCACAACGTCAAAGCTCAGGTTGGGCCTGTCAAAGCCCGAGCGGATCGACAGCCAGTCGCGCAGTCCCAGGCGCTCCGCAATCTCCTGCGCCACGCGCGGCGTGGCCGTCGCCGTCGCCGCCATCACCGGCGGGCGCCCGCCGTCCTCGCCGCACAGGCCCTCGATCGCCTCGTGCAGGCGCAGGTAGTCGGGGCGGAAGTCGTGCCCCCACTCCGCCACGCAGTGCGCCTCGTCCACCACGAACAGCCCCACCCGCCTGCGCGCCAGAGCCGCCCTGAACGCACCCGATGCAAAGCGCTCCGGAGCCGCCAGCACCAGCTGGGTCTCGCCCGAGGCGATCCGCGCAAGCGCCTGCTCGTTGTGGCCGTCGGGCATCCCCGACGCCAGCATCGCGCCCCTCACCCCCGCCTCCTCCAGACGGCGCCACTGATCGGCCATCAGCGCTATCAGCGGGCTCACCACCACCACCAGGCCGTTGTCCGCCAGCGCCGGCAGCTGGTAGCACAGCGACTTGCCCCCGCCCGTGGGCATCACCACCAGGCTGTCGCGCCCCGACAGCGCCGCCTGCACAGCCTCGCGCTGGCCGGGGCGGAACGACGAGAGGCCGAAGCGGCCCAGCAGCTGCTCAGGGGTCGGCGGCGCCACCCGGACGCTCACCGGCTGCTGCAGTGCATCGGCGCTCACCCCCTCCAAGCTACCCCCCGCCCCGGCCGGGACCGCTCGGCGGCCGCCGGCCGCAGCGCCCCGCAGACGCCGCGCGACCCATCCGGCCGCCCCCGGGGCGGCCCCCTCAACCGCTCGCCGCGCCGGATGACCTGGTGATTGTGCTCTTGGAGCCGTGCCCGGTCCCGCGGTGCCCATGGGATGGCACCAGCGGGCTCACCAGGTGCAGCCTGGGCTTGTGCGCCTGATGCCTGCCCGCGTCCGGGTCGAGCACGTGGCTGACCGCGTGTTTGACGCTGTGCGCCGCGTGCCCCACCGCGTGCCTCACCGTCGGCGAGATCGCATACGCCAGCACCGACGCGCCGATGCCTATGGCAACCAGCAAGGCCACCAGCCGCGCGCGCCCGCGTTCCTGCTCAGGGGAGGCCGGACGCGCGTGTATCGGTGAGATCGACATGGCGTTGCATAGGAAGCTACCGACCGCAGGCCCGCCGCACCTGCGCTAGAAGCGTCATCTGATCAGCTGCCAGCGCTCGTGCACCAGCCTGCCGCGAGACTCGTGCGCCAGCAGCGCCTCCGCGATCAGCTCGTGCGCGCGCGCCATCTCCGCCTCCGACAGGCGCGCTTCGCGCTTTGACAGGTAGCCCACCAGCATCCTCGAGGGCAGAACGCGCACGCCCTTGCGCCGCGAGCCAGGCCTGTCCACCCACGCGCGGCTGAACACCACCAGCGGCTCCGCCGTCACGCCGCACGCCTGCTTCAGAGCCCTGCTCTGCGCCTGTGCCTGCGCCAGCAGGCCGCCGTGCAGGCGACTCACCCGCACCGGCCCCGGGTTGCTCTTGGTCTCGATCGTGAAAACTCCCGGCGGGCCGATCAGGATGTGGTCCACGTTGCCCCTGCCAAGGCTCGCGTCGTGTATCACAAGCCAGCCGTCGTCCGTCAGCGCGCTCAGCAGCTCGCCCACGTGCTCCTCCCCCTGAGCGCCCCTGTCCCTGCGCTCCACCAGCGGCAGCACCCACCTGGAGATTGCCAGCATGCTCGCAAGCAGCAGCAGCTCCGCGCCAAGGAAGCGCACGTCGTGCAGCCCAAACGTGCGGCCCAGCATCGCCGTGGCCACCGCCAGCACTCCCAGCGCCACCAGGGTACGCATCCGCAGTCGCCGAACAGTCTCCCGTGCGTACTGTCCCGCGGTGCGGCGAGTCGGATCCGAATGCACCGCCAGCATCTCTCCTTCTTCATTTAGGCCTTTGCCAGTTCATCGGCCCGCGGGGTGGCACTGCTTGAGCGCAGCCGCCGACGCATGCAACGCCACCGCACCTGCGCCTCCGGGCGCAATCGGGCGCAAACCTCAGCACCCGCTGCGTAGAGACGTGCAGTCGCGCACCCGCTTGCTCAAGCCCCCCGCAGACCGCGCCGAAGCCACAACAGCACGGATGCAGCCATGGCCCAGCGCTCCCCCAACTCCTCCCCCGCCGACATCTGCCTGCTGCTCCGCGCCCACGCCGAGCAGCGCTGGCTGACGCGACGCCTGGCACCCCTCGTCCGCCAGCTCGAGCCCCCGCGCTCGCTCACCGAGCAGCAGCTCGCCGGCGCGCTCGCCTACCTGGAGGTGCTCACCATCGACGGCGCGCGGCGCGCGCGCGAGACCGACGCCGCGCTCGCAAGGCTCCAGCCGCGCGCAACCCCAGCGCCCCACCCAGACGCCGCGCACGGCTTCCAGACCCAGGCCCTGCGCTACCACGCCAGCGTGCTCGCGCTGCGGCTGCAGCTGCGCCGGCGCGCCCTCGCACTCATCGCAGCGCCCCAGCAGGACCCCGCCATGGGCAACGCCCGCGCCGCCATGCACAACGCCCGCGCCGCAGCCCAGGCCACCCCCAGCGCCCCCGCCGCCAACGGCGCCCCCGCCGCCACCGCCGCCACCGGCGCAACCGGCGCCAAGGCCCAGCCGCCCGCCGCGGCGTGAGCGGCTGCGCACCGGATCGCATAGCCTCTGCGCCGTGAGCATCCGCTTCGACCTGCAGTCGCATTCCACCGCCTCCGACGGCGCACTGCCACCTGCCGAGGTCGTCCAGCGCGCCGCCGCAGCCGGCGTTCAGCTGCTGGCCCTCTCAGACCACGACACCGTCGCCGGTGTCTCGCACGCCATCGACGCCGGCAGGCAGCTCGGTGTGCACGTCGTGCCCGCCGTGGAGATCTCAGCCGTCGACGCCGGCTCGCCGGTGCCGCGCGAACTGCACATCCTCGGCTACAACATCGACCACACCGGGCAGGTGCTCCAGCAGCGCCTGGAGGAGTTCCTTGCCGACCGCGAGCAGCGCACCATGCGCATGGCCGACGGCCTGCGCCAGGCCGGCTTCCAGCTAGACGAAGCCCAGCTCGACGCGCGCATCGCCCAGGGCCAGCCCATCGGGCGCCCGCACCTGGCCGAAGCGGTCCTCTCAGCCCCCTCCAACGCGCAGCGCCTGCAGGAGGAGCACATCGACGACATCGGCTCGCTCATCAGGGGCTACCTCATCGAGGGCCGCCCCGCCTTCCGCCTGCGCCAGACGCCAACCGTCGCCGAGGCCGTGCAGGCCATCCACGACGCCCGCGGCGTGGCCATCTGGGCGCACCCCTTCTGGGACATCAGCGAGCCCGCCGAAGTGCTCCAGAGCATCGACCGCTTCAACGCCCTGGGCATCGATGGCGTCGAGGCCTTCTATGTCACCCATGATCGCCAGCAAACGCAGCTGCTCGCCGGGCGCTGCCAGGAGCTGGGGCTGCTCAGCACCGGCTCAGCCGACTACCACGGCCCCGACAACCGGCTGTTCTCGAAGTTCATGGCCTTCGACACCTTCGGCCTGCAGCCCAACCTGGGCCCCATCGCCTCAGCCGCCCGCCAGTAGCGCCTGCAGGCTGTACGCCAGCCCCTCCAGCGCCAGCTCCTCGCTCACGTTCACACGCAGGCTCAGCCGCGTGTCCCCCACCAGCTCCATCGCCCTGCGCACCGCCCCGCTGTCGCGGCCCTGCGCGTCCGCCTCAAGCTCCGCGCGCCTGTCCACCGCCAGCACCAGCTCGCCCGCGCCCTCGCACACACACATCACGTCGCGCAGCCACAGCTCCGTCAGGCGAAGCCCCAGATCCAGCGTCCGGGTCCGCACCCTGCGCTCCGCCCTGCGCCTCGCCTCAACGCTCTCTTTCTCATAGCGCCTGCGCTCCTTCGCCGGCACCAGCTCCAGCTCACCCGCAAGCTCCTGCTCCGCGCGCGCCGCCCGTCTCGCGCCCGCCGCCCGTGCCTGCTCCAGCAGCCCCAGCCACGGCCTGCCCTCCGTCCTGCCCGCCATCGCGCAGCGCGCCAGCTCCTGCGCCCCCGCCCTCAGCAGCACGCCGTCCTGGCCCGCCAACACCTCAGCAAGGCCCACGTCGCCCTCCGCCAGCCGCGCGCACGCAAGCGCCTGCTCCTCCGTCACCCCCTCAATGCCCGCAACGCGCTCAGCAATCCTCGCCGGCGGCGGCGCGTCGAAGCGCACGTGCAGGCAGCGCGAGGCGATCGTCGCCAGCACGTCCTCGCGCCTGCTCGTCAGCAAGATCAGGTGCGCAAACCGCGGGGGCTCCTCCAGCGTCTTCAGCATCCTCGCCGCCGCCTGGTCGTTCATGCGCTCCACGTCCTCCAGCACGAACACGCGCCTGCGCGACTCAAACGGAGTCAGCGCAGCAGCAGCCACCACCGCCTGCTCGATGTCCGACACCAGCATCTCGCCCGAGCCCGACGGCCTCACCCATGTCAGGTCCGGATGCGCATCCCTGCCCACCCGCTCCGCAACGCCCGCCGCGTCGCTCGCCCCATCCGCAAGCAGAGCCGCCGCAAAGGCCCTCGCCGCAGCCGCCTTGCCCGTGCCCGACGGCCCGTGCAGCAAATACGCGTGCGACGGATGCCCGCCCGGCTGCAGCGCAGCGCCCAGCACCAGCGTCGCCTGCGGCGACGCCTCAATGCTCGCCAGCAGCGCCGCCTGCCGGCCCGCGCCCGCAGCCAGCCCATCCGATGCTCGCACAGCTCCCACCGCCGCATCCTAGAGCTGCCCGCACCTGTAGCGTGCCCGCGCGTGAGCCCCGGCACGCTGATAACCATCGAGGGCCTCGACGGCGCCGGCAAGTCCACGCTCGCCGCCGCGCTGCAGCAGCACCTCGCCCAGCGCGGCGTCGCCGTGGAGCTGCTGCGCGAGCCCGGCGGCGTGCAGCTCTCCGAGCGCATACGCCAGCTCGTCAAGGACCCCGCGCTCCCCGTCCACCCCCGCGCCGAGGCGCTGCTCTACGCCGCCGCGCGCGCACAGCTCGTCGAGCAGTCACTGCGACCGCTGCTCGCGCAGGGCCGCGTGGTGCTGCTCGACCGCTTCGTGGACTCCTCGCTCGCCTATCAGGGCGCCGGGCGCTCGCTCGGCATCGAGCAGATCCGCCAGCTCAACATGTTCGCCACCGGCGGGCTCACCGCCCAGCGCACCCTGCTGCTGCGAGTCAGCACACAGCAGGGGCTGCGCCGGCGCCAGAGCCGCCCCGGCACCGCCGACCGCCTCGAGCAGGAGCAGCAGAGCTTCTTCGCCGCCATCGCCGCCGCCTACGAGCAGCTCGCCCTGGCCGAGCCCCAGCGCATCCGCGTGCTCGACGCCTCGCTCCCCGCCGAAGACGTGCTCGCCCAGGCGCTCAGCGCGCTGGACGATCTGCACCTCGCCCGCCCCGCGCCGCCGCCCCGCAGCCGCCCCGCGCCGGGGCCCGGCCCCGAGCCCGGCCCCCAGCCCGGCCGCGGCCCTGGTCCTGGTCCCGCCGCCGATCCCGGTCCCGTCTAGCATTCGCGCATGACCCTTCCAGCCGGCAGCGTCACCGGCAGCGAGCTCGACGTGGTCGTGCTCGGCGTCGTTCTCATCGCCGCATGCGCCGCTGTGCTCGCAAGGCTGCTCGCCCCGCAGCCGCGGTGGACGCTCACGCTGCGCCACTGTCTCGCGGAGGCCGCTCTCAGGGCCTCAAGCACCTGGGCCGAACTGGGCGACTGGCTCAGGCTCGGACGCTGAGCGCCGCTGCCCGGCCGGCGCCGCACGCGCTTCCCGCAAACACCGAAACGCAGCCTCGCGCATCCACCCGCGCAGGCCCCGGAAGGCGCATCAGCACTAGTAAAATGTAGGTCCACCGAGCTGCCCCCCACCACCCCGCGGCAGGCCCCCATTCTTCCGCCGGATGGTCCGGGAGGATGCTCGACCCGCCCCATTTCCGAACGAGTCGAGCAGGCGCACAGGCGCCGGCGCAGCAAAGGAGGAAGGCCAATGAACGAAGCCCCGCAGCAGACCGTCCCCGAGGTGGCAGCACCCGGCCAGGCGCTCAGCGTCAACCGCTATTTCACCACCCCCGGCGTGCACCCCTTCGACACCGTCCAGTGGGAGCTTCGCGACGCCCGCATCGGCCATGGCGACCGCATCGCGTTCGAACAGAGCGGCGTGGAGTTCCCCAGCACCTGGTCCCAGAATGCCACCAACATCGTCGCCCAGAAGTACTTCCGCGGCCAGCTCGGCTCGCCCGAGCGGGAGAGCTCCGTCAAGGAGATGATCAGCCGCGTCTCCGGCACCATCACCGGGTGGGGGCGCTCCGGCCAGTACTTCGCAACCGAAGACGACGCCCGCGCCTTCAACCACGAGCTCACGCACATCCTCCTGCACCAGCTCGCCGCGTTCAACTCGCCCGTCTGGTTCAACGTCGGCTTCGAGCAGAGCCCGCAGTGCAGCGCCTGCTTCATCCTCAGCGTCCAGGACACCATGGAGTCCATCCTCGACTGGAACACCAAGGAGGGCATGATCTTCCGCGGCGGCTCAGGCTCGGGGATCAACCTCTCCAACATCCGCGGCTCCATGGAGCCGCTCGCCAAGGGCGGCACCGCCTCCGGGCCCGTCTCGTTCATGCGCGGCGCCGACTCGTGGGCCGGCACCATCAAGTCCGGCGGCAAGACCCGCCGGGCAGCAAAGATGGTCGTGCTCGACGTCGACCATCCCGACATCCGCGAGTTCATCTGGTGCAAGGCGCGCGAGGAGGACAAGGCCGCCGCCCTGCGCGACGCCGGCTTCGACATGTCCATCGACGGCGACGGCTTCAAGTCCATCCAGTACCAGAACGCAAACAACTCCGTGCGCGTCACCGACGAGTTCATGCAGGCCGTCGAAGATGACGCCGACTGGCACCTCATCTCCCGCACCACCGGGCAGCCCATCGGCGAGCCCGTCCAGGCCCGCGATCTCATGCGCGAGATCGCCGAGGCCGCCTGGCGCTGCGCCGACCCGGGTATCCAGTACGACACCACCATCAACCAGTGGCACACCTCGCCCAACAGCGGCCGCATCAACGCCTCCAACCCCTGCAGCGAGTACATGCACGTGGACAACTCCGCCTGCAACCTCGCCTCGCTCAACCTCATGAAGTTCCGCCGCCCCGACGGCACGCTCGACGTGCCCGCGTTCGAGCACGCCGTCGACATCGTGCTGCTCGCCCAGGAGATCATCGTCGGGCCCTCCAGCTACCCGACCGAGGACATCGGCGTCAACGCCCGCGCGTTCCGCCAGCTCGGTCTCGGCTACGCCAACCTCGGCGCCTTCCTGATGAGCAACGGCATGCCCTACGACTCCGACACCGGGCGCGCAACCGCTGCCGCCATCACCGCGCTCATGACCGGCCGCGCCTACCGGCGCTCCGCACAGGCCGCCGCCGCGCTCGGGCCCTACGAGCACTACGAGCACAACCGCGACGCGCACAACCACGTCATGCGCATGCACCGCGACGCCGCCTATGAGATCCCCCAGCAGCTCACCTCCGACGGCGAGCTGCTCACCGCCGCCCAGCGCTCCTGGGACGAGGCCGTCCAGCTCGGCGCGCAGGTGGGCTACCGCAACGCGCAGGCCACAGTGCTGGCCCCCACCGGGACCATCTCGTTCCTCATGGACTGCGACACCACCGGCGTCGAGCCCGACTTCTCCCTGGTCAAGTTCAAGGAGCTCGTCGGCGGCGGTCAGATGACCATCGTCAACCGCACCGTGCCGCTCGCCCTGCAGACCCTCGGCTACACCGACCAGCAGGTCGAGCAGATCGAGGCGCACCTCGCCGAGCACGGCACCATCCTCGGCGCTCCCGGGCTGCTGGAGGAGCACCTGCCCGTCTTCGACGTCGCCGTCGGCGAGCGCGCCATCTCCCACATGGGCCACCTCAAGATGATGGGCGCCGTCCAGCCGTTCATCTCCGGTGCCATCTCAAAGACCGTCAACCTGCCCGCCGAGGCAACCGTCGAGGACATCGCCGACGCCTACATCCAGGCCTGGCACCTCGGCATCAAGGCGCTCGCCATCTACCGCGACGGCTCAAAGACAGCTCAGGCGCTGCGCACCGACGCGCAGAAGCAGCCTGCAGCAGCTCCCGAGCAGGTCGGCGAGCTCGTCGACGCCGCCGTCGCCAGGGCGCTCGCCGAGGCCGGGCCGCGGCGCAAGCGCATGCCGCGCGAGCGCCAGTCCATCACCCACAAGTTCGCCATCTCCGGGCACGAGGGCTACATCACCGCCGGCATGTACGAGGACGGCACCGTCGGAGAGATCTTCCTGACCGACATCGGCAAGGAGGGCTCCACGCTGCGCGGCATGATGAACTCCTTCGCCACCGCCATCTCAATCGCCCTGCAGTACGGCGTCCCACTCGAAACGCTCGTCCAGAAGTTCAGCTACATGCGCTTCGAGCCCGAGGGAATCACCGGAAACCCCGAGATCCCCTTCGCCAAGTCCATGCCCGACTACATCATGCGCTGGCTCGCTTCGCGCTTCCTCGACACCGACGCCCAGGAGGAACTCGGCATCCTCACCCCGGCCGTCCGCGCCCGCCAGGCAGCGCAGGACACCGCCCAGTCGCTCGTCTCCTCCGACACCGCCGGGCCCGCCAACGGTGCCCCCGGCAACGGCGGCTCAGGCAACGGCGGCCCAGCTGCGCTGCAGGCTGCCGGCGCCGGCAGCGAGCCGGTCGCCGCCTCCGCCGCCATGACGGACTCCCCGCCCGTCGTTCCCGCCCGGCTGCAGGGCCTTGACCTCGGGCCCGCGTGCGGCCAGTGCGGGGGCATGATGCAGAGGACCGGGTCCTGCTACACGTGCAGCAGCTGCGGCAACAACACCGGCTGCGGCTGATCTCTCCAGGAAGTGCCGCGCGGGTCCGCGGGTCCGCGGGTTCGCCGCACGGGCAGGGCCTGCAGGAGCCTGTAGGCGCGCCAGGGGCTGGGGCGCGCACAAGCCCGTGCTCCTCGAAGCGGGCCATGGCCTGCGGGCGGCGAGGGGCCGGGGCGGACCTGGCAGGCCCGAGGGCGCGGGAGGAGTGGCTTACTAAAAATACTTTGCTTGCGCTGGCAAGGAAAGTGGTTTTGTTCGTAGGAGGGGAGACCGGCGAGGCGGGGAGACCGGCGAGGCGGGGAGACCGGCGAGGCGGGGAGACCGGCGAGGCCACCAGCACCTATAGAAAATACTTTGCTTGCGCTGGCAAGGAAAGTGTTGCCGATAGAACGACCCAGCACCTCTTGCGGGCGAAGCACCCGCAGCTCCTGCGGGTGCGGGCCGCCACGGGTGTCACCGGCCCAGGGGACGGGCCGGTGACGCGGTGGCGGCGCAGCGCTGCGTCAGCCGTTGAGCCGCTTCTTCAAGGCGCTTGCGGCGGAGAATTTGGCGGCCTTGGATGCGGCGATTTTGATGGTCTCGCCAGTTGAGGGGTTGCGTCCCTCGCGTGCGGCGCGGTGGCTGACGCTGAACTTGCCAAAGCCCGCAAGCGCGACCTCACCCCCACCGGCCAGCTCGTCGGAGACCACGTCGATGGTCGCCTCCACTGCCTGCCTGGCCTGGCTGGCGGCCATTCCAGTGCGCTCTGCAACCTTGTCGGCTAGCTCGTTCTTGGTCATACCACTCCCTTCTCGAGTGTCTTTGCTCCGAGCAGGCTAACTGCTGGCAAGGACAGCGGCGCGCGCACGGGGCGCAGAACCGGCGAGAAAGGCCCCGAAAATCCGGGGAAGTCAGCGCGGCGCGGCGACGAGAGCGCTGTCGGCAGGACTGTCGGCGACCCTCTGGGAGGCGCTGGTGGCTCGGCTGCGCTCGAGCGCTCCGGACACCAGCGCGGTCCACAGGACCGCGATCCAGGCACTGCAGGCTAGTCCGACGTGCACCCAGACCAGGCCGGCGGGCAGATGGGTCTCGTACTGATCCAGTCCCACGGCGCCCTGGAGGGCGAGCAGCACGCACAGGATGCGCAGTGGCCGCTGGACGTTCTGGGCGGCGTGTTGCCGGCGTGCGTACCACCACAGCGCCACGGAGGCGAGGCTGAAGATGAAGGCGATCTCGGCGTGGCGGTGGATGACGAAGTCCATGGTGCCCTTGCCGTCGAAGTCGAGGCGGTTGATCTTCTGCCCGGGCGAGCCGCCGGCATGCGGACCGGAGGCGGTTGCGGCGGTGCCGGCGAAGATGGTGAGCGCGCCGAGGGCGACGAGGGCGCGCGACCACAGCGTGACGGTGCGCTCCGCGGCGGCCTGCGCGGGCGCGATGGGGAGGGCGGGCGTGCCGGCGGCGAGGGCGCCGGCGCCGGCCTGCTGGGGCTCGCGCGTGGCTCGCCAGACGAGGATGACGGCGGCGACGAGGATGAGCATGGACAGCGCGAAGTGGCCCATCACCCAGCCGTAGTCGAGCGCGCCTTTGACGGTGAAGCCTCCGAGCACGGCCTGCGCGATGACGCCGAGCGGCAGCAGCGCTCCGAGTCGCGCGAGATCGCGCCGGTAGGGGCGGCGGCGCACAGCGCCCAGCCAGGCGAAGCCGGCGGCTAGCACGACGGGAACGCTGAGCACGCGATTGCTGAACTCGATCAGCGCATGGCTCTGCAGCGGCGGATACAGGTTGCCGTAGCACTTGGGCCAGGTGGGGCAGCCGAGGCCGGAGCCGGTCAGGCGCACAGCTGCACCGGTGAGCACGATCACCGTGAGGGCGACGAGCGCGGCGATGGACAGCTTGACGTACTGCGCAGGCGTGACGGTGTATCCGTTGGTGCGCTCGCCCAATGCCTTCAGTGCGGAGAACATCGCCTCTAAGGATGCCACTCGAAGGGCAGTTCCCCGGCGATCTGGCTGAGCGGGGGTGCCTGGGCGTCGCGGTCGGAGACGATCAGCTGCTCCGCAGCGAGGGGCCACTGGACGGCGACCTGGGGATCGTCGAAGGCGATACCGCGCTCCAGGAGGGGGTCGTAGTAGGCGGTCTGCTTGTAGAGCACGTCGGCGTTGTCGCTGAGCACGCAGAATCCGTGTGCGAAGCCGACGGGGACATACAGCTGGCGCATGGCGAGGTCGTCGAGCTCGAAGGCCTCCCACTGCGCGTAGGTGGGCGATCCCCGGCGCAGATCGACGGCGACATCGAGGATGCGCCCGCGCGCGCAGCGCACGAGCTTGGCGACGCCCTGGCCCACCTGGAAGTGCATGCCGCGCACCACCCCGCGCCCGGAGCGGGAGTGGTTGTCCTGGATGAAGCGATCGCCGGCGGGAATGCCCCAGTCTGCGTGGCGCTCCTGCCGGTAGGTCTCCAGGAAGAAGCCGCGCTCGTCGGGGTGGACGGAGGGCTCGATGAGGACGAGGCCGGGGATGCGGACGGCGAGCGAGCGCACGGCCGCGGAGGTTACCGCCGGCGGGCGTGAGTGCGCGTGCGCCTGCGGCGGGCCCTGCGGGAGGAGCGCCTGCGGCTGTGTGCGCCGCGGGCGGAGCCGTGGAAGATGCTGAGACTGATTTCGGAGACGTTGCGCTGCTTGTCGTAGGCGAGGATGGTCAGCGTGTGCCAACCGGGGGAGATGCGCCGGGCGCCCATCCAGTCGAGCTGCCCGCTGAGCGTGTCCGGGTAGGAGGACCCGTCGTAGTTGCGGATGAGCCTGCCGTCGATCTCGAGGCGGATGCGGAAGACTCCCTGAGGGCTGCGCGCACTTACGCTGATGGGCAGCGGGCCGGTGTAGGTGACGTGGTCGGCGGGCGAAGCGACGGTGATGGTGGGGCCGCTGAAGGTGCCGCAGGGTTCGCTGAGCTGATCGCCGCCTCGCACGTAGCTGCTGAACGCTCCGAAGGAGGGCTTGCGGGTGCCGTTGGCGCGCAGCAGGCCGGAGAGCACCGAGCCGCTGTCCTGAAGCGGGAACCACAGCGCCACCTGGACGTAGGGGGCTTGGGCCAGGCAGTGGTAGGCCTGCGCGAGATACGTGGCCTGCTGCGCTTCGGAGACGCCCTCGGGCTTCTGCCCGGCCCATGCGCCTTCGTTGCACGTGGCTTCGGTCGTTCGCCAGCTCAGCTCGGTCATCCAGATGGGCTTGTTGTCGCCGTTGGCGAGCATGACGGCGTGCACTTCGCGGTAGGCCAGGAACGAGTCGGGTACCAGCCGGTTTTCGGGGGAGCGCAGGAATTCATATGGAGACAGGACGTCGCAGGCGGTGTCGGTGTGCACGCCCACGGCGTCGAAGTAGCCCTTGCCGCCGGCGGCGTAGACGCCTTCGAGGAACTGGTAGTCGTTGCCCGTGAGCCCGCCGAGCACCACCGCAGCCCTGGGTTCGGCGGCCTTGATGGCTGGATAGGCGGCCTTGAGCAGTTCGGTGTACGCCTGCGGGTTGGGCCCCCCGGACCACCACGCGGCGGCGTCCTCCTCGTTCCAGATCTCATACGCGGCCACGCGCGGCCCGAGGCGCTGCGCGAGGGCGCCGACGAAGGCGGCGTAGTCGTTGGGATTGGCGGGCGGCGCATGTTCATCGGCAGAGCCGGTCTCCCACTGGGGCGAGCCGACCACATCGAGGATCACCCGGGTGCCGGCGGGCAGCTGCGCGAGGGCAGATTCGTAGGACGCGAGCGTGCCGGGGTCGAGCGTGCCGGGCGCGGGTTGCATTGCGCGCCAGCTGACGAACAGGCGCACCCAGTGGCTGCCAAGGGCTCTGGTTTCGGCGATCTGGCTGGGGGCGAAGGAGCCGAGGTTGACGCCGGGTTCGGCGGCGCCTGCGGCGGCGGCGGAGAAGGCGCACAGGGCCAGCGACGCGAGCACGGCGGCGAGCGCGCACGCGGCACGCAGACGCCCGCCGCAAGCGCGCGTGTGCGCCACGGCGGAGTTTTGGGTGCGCCGGCTCATGCTTCTGCTTCATCGAAGCACGGGCGCGTGCGCTTGAGCCGAGGTCCCGACGCTGGTCCTATATTCGGGCTGCGATGAGCGACGCGCGCACGTGGGAGACGCTAGAGGGCCCGCTGCGGCTGGCGCGAGGGTGTCTGGAGGTGTGGCTGGCGGACCTGACGGCGCCGGGGGCGCAGGCGCCCGAGCGGATCTCGCCGGAGGAGCGTGCGCGCAAGGAGCGGTTCGCGTCGCGTGTGGACGGCGTGATGTGGGCGCGTGCGCACGGCCTGCTGCGCACGCTGCTGGGCGGCTACCTGCAGTGCGACCCGCTGGCGGTGAGCTTCAGCTACGGCCCCCAGGGCAAGCCGGCTCTCGACGCCGGCGAGCAACTGCACTTCAACCTGTCGCACTCTGGCGAGCTGGCGCTGCTGGCGTTCTCGCGGGACGCGCCGGTGGGCGTGGACGTGGAGGTGGAGCGCGGCGGAGGCGCGGACGTGCTGGGGGTGGCGTCGCGCATGCTGGGCGCAGAGCGCGCGAGGGAGCTCGAACAGCTGGAACCGGCGGCGCGCTCGCGGGAGTTCCTGCGCTCATGGACTCGACACGAGGCGGCGCTGAAGTGCCGCGGCAGCGGAATCGGCGCGGCGGCGGCGAGCGGGGAGGACGAGCGGGGGCTGTGGGTGGAGGACCTGGACGCGGGCCCGGGCGCGGCGGGCGCTGTGGCGATGGCAGCGCCGCCGGCGGCGCTGCGCCTGCTGAGGTGGCCGGGGTAGGGGCGTCGGCGCGGACGCCCGCAGATACCCTTTTGCGCACCGCATGAACGACAGCTCCCTGCCACCGGTGGTAGTTGACCGGGTTCACAAGCGCTTTGAGATTCCGCGCGAGCAGATCAGCACGCTGAAGGAGCGCGCGCTGCATCCGCTGCGCCGGGGCGGCAGCGACACGCTGCATGCTCTGCGTGGAGTGTCGTTCGTGGTGGAGCCGGGCGAGTTCTTTGGGATCGTGGGCCGCAACGGGTCGGGCAAGTCGACGCTGCTGAAGTGCCTGGCGGGCATCTACGCCCTGGACACGGGCAGCATCTACGTGAACGGGCGCATGTCCACGTTCATCGAGCTGGGCGTGGGCTTCAACCCGGACCTGCCGGCGCGCGACAACGCGCTGCTGAACGCAACCATGCTGGGGCTGAGCCCCAGGGAGGCGCGCAGGCGCTTCGACAGCGTGATCGACTTCGCGGAACTTGGCGAGTTTGTGGACCTGAAGATCAAGAACTACTCCTCGGGCATGCTGGTGCGGCTTGCGTTCGCGGTGATGATCCACGTGGACGCTGAGATCCTGCTGATCGACGAGGTGCTGGCGGTGGGGGACGCGGCGTTCCAGCAGAAGTGCTACGACGAGTTCGAGCGCATCCGCGCGAGCGGCGCGACCGTGCTGTTCGTGACGCACGACATGGGCGCGGTGCAGCGCTTCTGTGATCGCGCGCTGCTTCTGGAGCACGGGCGCACGGTGGAGCTGGGCGACCCGGAGCACGTGGGAAACCGCTACCTGGAGCTGAACTTCTCCGAGCACGCGCGGCAGGTGGAGCACGACGCGGCGAGGCTGGAGGATGAGGGTGGCGAGGTGCCCGCAACGCCTGGCGCAGGCGGATCGGGTGCTGAGCCGACCGGCCAGGCGCCCGAGGCCCAGGCCGATGCCGAGCCTGCGCGGAGGCTTGGGGACGGCCGCGCGGAGATCCTGGAGGCGTGGTTCGAGGACGAGCACGGCGCGAGGGCCGATGCGCTGCAGACGGGCAGGCCGTGCACGTTCGCAGCGCGCGCGCGCTTTCGAGAGGACGTGGAGAACCCGCTGTTTGGCATCAACGTGCAGAACAGCCACCGCGACCATCTGCTGTCGGCCTCGAACCTGTGGAGCGCTCCCCGCTGCGGCGTATTCCATGCGGGTGAGCAGGTGGTCTTCAGGGTGAGCTTCCAGAACGTGCTGGCGCCCGACCGCTACCACGTCACGCCCGCCATCGCCCGTCACGGCGGCGCCTGGATCGACCGCCGCGAGCGCATGATCTCCGTTGTGGTCACCGGCACTCACGCCACCGACGCGCTGCTTGACCTTCCCTACGAGCTGGTGATCCAGCGCGGGCCCGCAGCAGCGGCGCCGGCGGAGGCGCTGGCTTGAGCGCGCCCAGCACGCCAACGGGCGCCGGGACGCCAACGGGCGCCGGGACGCCAACGGGCGCCGGGACGCCAACGGGCGCCGGCATGCCGGGCGGTCCCGGCTCGGTCGCGGTCGCGGGCGGCGCGGTCGCGCCGGCGCATCCGCCGACGGACTGGGCGGCGATCAGCTTCGAGGGGCTAGGGCGCCCGATCAAGGGCCCATCGGCGCTGGGCTCCGATCCGGGGAGGCTGTGGCACCTGACGTGGGCGCTTGCCAAGACGGAGTTCAAGCTGGCCTTCTTCGGCTCGGCGCTGGGATACCTGTGGCAGCTGATGCGCCCGCTGCTGCTGTTCGGGGTGATCTACCTGGTGATCAGCCATTCCAAGCTGGCAGCCGGCAGCCACCAGCCGCATTTCGGCGCTGCGCTGCTGCTGGGGATCGTGCTGTTCAACTTCTTCAGCGAATCCACGGGCGGAGGCCTGTCGAGCCTGGTCAACCGCGAGAACCTGGTGCGCAAGATCGAGTTTCCGCGCCTGGCTGTGCCGCTGTCGATAGTGGTGACCGCGCTGCTGAACCTGTCGCTGAACCTGGTTCCGGTGGTCCTGTTCCTTGTGCTGGACGGCGGCTCGCCGATGTGGAGCTGGCTGGAGCTGCCACTGCTGGTGGCGATCCTGGCGCTGCTGGCGGCCGGTCTGGGGATGATCCTGTCCGTGTCCTACGTGCGCTACCGCGACGTGCGCCCGATCTGGGAAGTGGTGCTGCAGATGACGTTCTATGCGTCGGGCATCTTCATCGCGATCCTGACGCTGGCTCCGGTGAAGGTGTTCGGGCTGAGCGTGAGCATCGCGCACGTGCTGATGGCCAACCCGTTCGCAGCGCTCCTGGAGCAGGCGCGCCACGTGTTCATCTCCTCCAGCTACCCCTCCGCTGCAAGCGCCATCGGGGGCGTGGGCCTGCTGATGATCCCGGTTGCCATCGCATTGGTGGCCCTGGTGGGTGGCTTTCTGCTGTTCGACCACGAGGCGCCGCGGGTGGCCGAGCAGCTGTGAGCGGACTGCCCCTGCGGGTGGCGTTCGTGGGGCAGAGCGTCTACTTCCGCCAGTGTGCGCTGGAGCTTGAGAGCGACGGCGTGGTGCCCTCGTTCATCGACTTCCGTGCGGCCGCGGCGGCGCAGCCGCTGCTGGAGGCGCTGCACAAGCTCGACCCGGACGTGGTGCTGGTGTTCCGCCCGGAGATCGTCCCGGAGGGCCTGTTCGACTCGCTGCGGGCGGTGACCATCGGCTACCTCACCGAGCCGCTGCCGCGCGTGGATGGGCACGAGCACCCGGACCTGAAGGAGCGGATGTGGTGGCTGGAACAGGTGGATGCGGGCAACTTCGACCGTGTGATCTCCTTCGATCCGCTGATAGCGCAGAGCGCAGAGCGGGTGCTGCCCGTCTGGCGGTCGCTGCCGATCCCGGTGGCAGACAGCCTGTTCATGGACGTCCGCCCGATGGCAGCGCCGCCGCGTCTGCTGTTCGTGGGGCGCTCGACGGAGCATCGCGAGGCGCTGCTGGCGCCGGTCAAGCGCGCGCATCCGATCGTGCACGTCGGCCACGGCCTGTTCGGTGGCCAGCTGCTGCGCCTGATGCAACGCTCCGACGTGCAGCTGAACCTGCACAACAACCCATATCCGTCGTTTGAGAACCGCGTGTGCATAGCGCTGGCAGCGGGGCACCTGGTGATCTCCGAGCCGCTGAGCCCCGAGCACGAGCTCACCGCGGGCGTTGACTACATGCTGGTGGGCAGCCCGCAGGAGCTGCTGGAGGTGGTCGACAGGGTGGCCAGCGACGGGCGGTCGTTTGTGGAGGTGCAGCATGCCGGGCGCGCGCAGGCGGAGCGCTTCCGCGCCTCGAGCGTCTACCCGGGTCTGCTGCGCGACGCGCTGGCGGACGTGGCAGCGAGCGGCAGCGCGCGCAGGCGCGCCTAGCCACCCGTCATGAGCTCCGTCGGCAGGGCCTCGCGCCGAGACGTGCTGGTGATCGCCGCGCTGGTCTGCGCGGCGGGGGCGTTCTACCTGCATTTCGCGCTGCGCGTGGGCAACTTCCAGGACGACGAGGACGAATACCTGTCGGTTGCGCGCTACGTGGCGGCGCACTTCCCGCACGCGCTCACCGAAGGCGCGCTGTTCCCGCGCGGCACACAGCGCCTGGATCCGCTGCTGCTGGCGATCCCGTTCGCGCTTGCGCGCGGCCCGCAGGCCTACCAGATAGGGCATGTGATCCTGTGCGCGCTGTTCGCCAGCACGACGATCCCGGTGTTCCTGCTGGCCAGGCGCGCGGGCCTGCGCCGAGCGGCGTGTTTGCTCGCGGCGGCCCTGTCGATCCTCGTGCCGTGGTGCGTCACCACCACCTCGTTCCTGTCCGAGCCCATCGCCTACCCGGCATACGCGTGGATCCTCTACACGACCTGGATGGCACTGAGGGCGCCGTCGCTGGGCAGAGACCTGCTTGCGCTGCTGGCGCTGGGGGTAGGGCTGCTCGTGCGCACGGCGTTCATCGCACTGCTGCCGCTGCTGCCGCTGGCGGTGCTCTGGCACGAGCTGGGCTGGGAGCTCGCCGGGCGGCCCTGGCGCGAGCGAGCGCGCACGCTGCCCGGGCGCCTGTGGCGCCGCCATCGCCTGATCACCGCGCTGAGCGTGCTGGCGGTGGCGGTGCTCGTGGCCGACAGGCTGGGGCTGCTGGGCGGCCAAGGGCTGGCGTCGCTGGCGGGTGACTACGGGCTGCCGCAGATCGACTCGGCGACGGGCCTGCTGGCGCGCTACCGCGACTACATGGCTCGCGTGGCTGTTGGAACCGGGCTGATGGCGCCCGCGCTGGCTGTGGCGTGGTGCGTGGGAGCGCTGGCGCGGCCGCGTACGGCCGAGCGCCAGGCGACGGCTGTTGTGTGCACGCTGGGGCTGGCGGGGGTTCTGCTCTCGCTGCTGTCCGCGCCCACCGACGAGCGCTACGTGATGTACGCGGCGGTGCCGGTGGCGCTGGCGGCGGCAGCGGCGCTGAGCGAGCTCTCGCAGGCGCGCAGGCTCGGGCGCGGCGCGCTCGCGGGTGTGCTGTGCGGCGTGGCGCTGGTGCTGTACCTGATCGCCTCGACCACATGGTCGGAACCGGTCAACGCCTACGAATATTTCGGCTTTCCGGCGGACGTTTTCTACGAGCGCGTGTTCCTGGCGCGCCTGCACAAGGTGCACCTGCCGCTGGTGCACCCCTCGCCTGCGCTGCTGCTGGACGCCGCGCTGGTGCTGGCCGCGATCGCCTGGCTCGCGTTTGCGCGCCGGGCGCGGCGGCCCGCGGCTCCGGCCGCGCTGATGGCGGCCGGGCTGCTGGTGCTGGCGGTCACCCAGGTGGTCTACACGATGCACAAATACACCTACACGGCAGGGGAAGGCGACGGCGCCACCGCCGATGAGCGATCGTGGGTTGACGAGCACGTGGCGCCGGGCACCCCGGTGGGTGCGCTGGCGCTCTCGCTTGGAGCGACCGGCGACTACTACGGGATCTGGAGGGCCACGGAGTTCTGGAACACGTCTGTGAACTACGACGTCTACATCGGGACCCCTGGGCAGCTGCCGTTTCCGCTGGGCAGCACCGCGCTGCGTCTGGAAGTCAACCCGTCCAACGGCCTGATCAGCGGCTTCTCGGGGCCCGGCGAGCTGATACCGGCGCCGCTTCCGCCCTACCTGCTGGTGCCCGAGCAGGCCTCAAACGAATACGGCCTCGCCGGCAAGGTGGTGGCGGTCAGCAGGTACCTGCCGCTGGAACTGCTGCGTGTCAGCCGGCCTGCGCGCGTGCAGTGGAGCGTCAAGGGGGACTCGGTGGAAGGCTTCATGGCCTCGGGCGCGCCCGTCACCGTGACGGCCTACGAAGCTGCCCCCCTCGGCGGTGATCGCCGCTGCGCGACGTTCTCGCTCGTTGCGCCGCCCGGGTTCAGCGGCAGCTGGCCCTACAGCGTCAGCGACGGTGCTCGGCAGCTCGCGAGCGGGCGCCTGTCGGCGCAGCAGAGCGCAACGGTGACCGTGCCGCTCACGCCGGCGGCGGGACCCGCGGGCACACCGGCGACGCTCACCGTGCGCGTGGTGGGGCAGGCCGTGCTTCCAGGCACCTCGATGACGGTCAGCGCCAAGTTCACCTCGCTGAAGATCAGCCCCTGCCCGCCGGCGGCGGGTGGCTGATGCTCGCGAGCGTGGGACCGCGGCGAGCGCCGTGAGTGGCGCTCACGCTCCGCCGGGCGCTGCGTCGCTCCTGTCGAAGGCGGCCACGTCGGCCAGCAGGTCGCTGAGCACCCGTGCGAACACCCGCGATGCGCGGAACTGCTCGGCCTTCATGCGCCCGCGCACGCGCACGCGCTGGTGCATCTCGGGAAAGCGCCCGAGCCGGTCGAGCGTCCACACGAGCCCCTCCGGGGAGCCCACGTGCAGGTAGTCGATGTCCCGCTCCAGGCCATGCTCGGGATGCAGCGTCTCGGCCAGCAGCAGCTGCCCCGCCGCGAGGTGGGCGCAGATCTGCCAGCCGAAGCCGCCGCCGGGCTCGCTGGACACCCATACGCCCACGTCGTATTCGGACAGCAACTCCGCCAGCGGCTGGCCGCTGATGCCGTGGATGACCTGCAGGAGATCGTGGTGGTGCTTGGCCGGCATCAGCATCGCCTCGCGATGCTCGGTGGAGCTGCCGACGGACATCGCGCGAGGCAGCGAGTGCAGCGGGCGCACCTCGCCGAACAGCGCGTCGCTCACCGGAGGCGGTATGGCTCGCCAGATCTCGCCACTACCAAGCGCAGCGCCGGTCAGCGCCGGGCGGAAGCTGAGCACCCGGTCAAGGCTCGCCAGCGCCCCCTGCTGCGCCGCGGCGGGCAGTCCGCCGGTGAGCACCCCCAGCGTCACGGCGCTCGTGCGCGCGATCCCCTCGAGCAGCGCAGGGTCGAGCGAGAGCGGGTCGAGCAACACGCACACGTGCGGTGCGCGCATTGTCAGGTCAGATACCCACGCGTCGGCGTGCGCCTCGGCGCGGCCGGGCGCGGGTGTGGGGAACCATGCGGGGTCAAGGCCGAGCGCGGGCCGCGGCGGAGCGCACGCGTCCAGCCAGACCTGCGGTCCGGCGAACGCCACGCGCAGCGGCTGGCCCCTGGTGGACGGCACCGCTGCTGCCGTGCTGTGGACGGCTGGGGAGCCCATGGGCCCGGGTAGGATAGCGTCGGCCTCAGGCCAGACCATCTGCGCATGTCCTACGGGCGAGAGCCAATCGAGCAGGCGGCGCAGGTGAGATCGGCGCCGCGGGCCATCTCACGCAGGGACCTGCTGGCCGTGGGGCTGCTGATTGCGGCGCTGACAGCGCTGTACTCCCATTACGCGCTGCGCGTTGGCAACTTCCAGAACGACGAGGAACAGTACCTGCAGCTTGCGCGCTACGTCTCGGGAGACTTCCCGCAGGCGCTGTGGAAGAGCGGCATCTACCCGCGCGGCACCCAGCGGCTCGATCCGCTGATCCTGGCCATTCCGTTCGCGCTCGAGCGCGGGCCCGGCGCCTTTCAGCTCGCCCACGTGATCCAGTGCCTGCTGTTCTCGAGCGCGGCGCTGCCGGTGCTGCTGCTGTCCGCGCGCATCGGCCTGCCGCGCGGCGCCCGCCTGTTCGCGGCGGCGCTGTGTGTGCTCGTGCCGTGGGCCGTGGTGAGCACCTCCTATCTGGCCGAGCCCGTTGCCTACCCGGCGTTTGCGTGGGTTCTGTACGCCACCTGGATGACCATGCGCCTGCCCTCGCTGCGGCACGACGCGCTGGCACTGCTGGCGCTGGCGGCTGCGGTGCTCTCGCGCACCGCGCTGCTGGCGCTCCTGCCGCTGCTGCCACTGGCGGTGCTCTGGCAGGAGCTCGCGTGCGAGCTCTCACAGCGCCCGCTGGGCGAGCGCCTGCGGATGCTCCCGCAGCGCGTGTGGCGCCGCCACCGGCTGATCACGGCGCTCACGCTCGCGGGGATCGTGGTGCTGGCGGCCGGCGCGCTCGGGCTGTTGCCCGGCAGGGGCCTGGCATCCCTGGCGGGCGACTATGGCCTGCCGAGGCTCGAGTCGCTCGGCGGCCTGCTGACGCGCTACCGCGACTACCTGGCGCGCATGGCAGTCGGCACGGGCGTGCTCTCAGCCGCGCTGGCGATCCCGTGGTGCGCCAGGGAGCTTGTGAGGCACAGCGACCCCGACAGCCATGCCGCCGCGGTGGTGTGCACGCTGGGCGTCGCCGCTGTGCTGCTCTCGCTGGTGGCCGCTCCGACGGACGAGCGCTACGTGATGTACGCGGCGATCCCGATATCGATCGCCGCCGGCGCATCGCTGGGCGAGCACGCGAGGTCCGCGCCTTCGCGCCTGCGCGCCTCGCCGGGCATCGTGGCGGGCTCGCTGGTGGTGATCTACCTGATCGCCTCGACCACTTGGCAGGAAGTGGCAAGTCCCTACGACTACTTCAGCTACCCCGCTGACGTGTTCTACCAGCACGTGCTGCTGGGCCGTGCGAGCACTTACAACCTGCCACTCGTGCACGTCTCGGCGGGTGCGCGCGTGGACATCGCGGTGCTGGCGGTGGCGGTCGTGTGGATGCTCGTGATGGGGCGCCTGCGATCGGCCGCGGGAGCAGCGGCGGCGCTGCTCGGCGCTTCAGTGCTCGCGCTGTGCGTGGCGCAGACCGCGTACGCGCTTCACAAGTACGTGTACGGAGCGGGCGAAGCAGACGGAGCGAGCGCCTCGGCGCGATCGTGGGTGGACGAGCGCGTGCCCTCCGGCGCTCCGGTGGCGGCGGTGGGGCTCTCGCTGGGCGAGACGACGGACTACACGCCGGTTTGGCGAGCAACCGATTTCTGGAACACGTCCATCACCACAGCCGCGTTCTTCGGCACTCCGGGGGTGCTGCCGTTTCCGCTGGGAAGCCAGGTGGCGAAGCTGACCGTCAACCCGAGCAGCGGTGTGATCACGGCGCTGGGCGGGCCGAAGCTGCGCACCCCCATTCGCCTGCCCCGCTACCTGGTGGTGCCGGCGCAGGGCACGAACGAATACGGCCTGGACGGCGAAGTGGTGGCCGACAGCTCCTACCTTCCGCTCGCCCTGGTTCGCCTGAGGCCGCCGGCAAGGGTCGAATGGTCGGTCACGAACACCTCCGTGGAAGGCTTCATGACGTCGGGATCACCGGCGCTTGCCACCGTCTACCCGAGCGCGCTGGCCGGGCCTGCGCCCCGCTGTGCGACCTTCTCGCTGATCGGGCCGCCCAACTTCTCAGGCGCCTGGCCCTACACCGTCTCGAGCGGCGCCCGTACGATCGTTCGCGGCTTGCTGCGTGCGCTGCAGAGCGCGCCCGTGACGGTCCCGCTGGCCGCGAGCGCGAGAGCCTCCACCGCGGGCCCCACCGCGGGCCCCACCGCGGGCCCGCTCGAGCTGCGCGTGACCGTCCGCGGGGCGGTCAGCTACCCCAACGGGCAGATGATCAGCGCGAGGCTTGCGTTCTTCGGCGTGAAGGCCTGTCCCGGCGGCGCCGGAGTCGGGCGCGGGTAGGATAGCTTCGGCCCCGGGCCAGATCATCTGCGCATGTCCGACTGGCAAGAGCGAATCACGCGAGAGACGGCGCCGGCGATCCGGGCCGAGCATGAGCTGCGCTATCGCATGGCTGCGCCGCTGGTGCTGCCGGACGGGCCGTGGGTGGACCTGGGCTGCGGCAACGGCCTGGCCGCGCGCGCGGCGCTGGGCCCGGCATCGTCCGTGCGCGCCGTGCTGGTGGACCTCGAGCAGAGCGCGGTCGAGCAGGCCCGCGCGGAGCTGGGACTGCCCGGGGCAGTGGCGCTGACCGCCGACCTGACGGACGCGGGCGACCTGCAGCGCATCGCAGACGCCGCGCTGGCACTCGGTGGCAGCCCGGTGATCACATGCTTCGAGGTGGTGGAGCACCTGGCCAGCTTCCTGCCGCTGCTGGGCTGGGCGCAGAGCCTCGTGGCCGAGCACGGCGCCACGTTCGTGATGAGCGTGCCCAACGACGCGTTCTTCTCGATCGAGAACCCCCACCACGCCACGTCCTGGGGCGAGGGCGCCTTCGAGGAGCTGCGCAGCCTGCTCGGAGAGCACGTCACGCTGATGCGCCAGGTGTCACTCGCAGGATCCGCGCTGAGCAGCTGGGATGAGGCTTCGAGCTTCCGCGAGGAGGTGCGCGCGGGAGGCCCCGAGGCGCCGGCCACGCACTTCATCGCCGCCTTGGGCCCGCGCAGGCAGGAGCTCCAGCGGGGGGCGCTGGTGGTGGAAGCGGAGCTGCTGGCCCAGCGTCAGTGGGAGCGCCAGCGCGAGAACGACCTGGCGATGATGCAGAAAGTCGCCGGCGAGCACGAGCATGAGCTGGAGCGCCTCCACGAGACCATCCGCACCCAGGCGCACGAGCTCAGCGAGCGCACCGTGTGGTTCGATGAGTGGCGCGTCTACATCCACGAGCTCGAGCGCGAGCTCGGCCGGCCGCTCTCAGGGGTGGCTGCAGATGAGCTGCCCGTGCAGCCCCGGGCCGCGGAGGCCTCCGTGCAGCCCCAGACGGCAGAGCCGCCCGCGTGAGGGTTGCCTTTCTGGTCAACGACCTCCAGCTGTCGGGCGGGGTGGGGGTGGTCGCGCAGCACGCACACCACCTGAGCGCCGAACAGGGGTGGGACGTGACGCTGGTGCTGGCGCGCGAGCAGGAGGGCGCGATCTGGCGCGGCTATGAGAATGTGCCGCATCTGCACGTGCGCTCGCGCGAGCAGGCGCTGGCCGAGCACTACGACATCGCCATATCCACCTGGTGGGAGACGGTGTTCACGCTGTTTGAGATCTCCGCGGATCGCTACGCCTGCTTCGTGCAGAGCCTGGAGGACCGCTTCTATCGCTACGACGAGGCCGAGCGCTTGGGCGCTGCGCTCACGCTTGACCTGCCGGTGGCGTTCATCACGGAGGCGCGCTGGATCGCCGAGACGCTGAGGGCGCTGCGACCCGACGCCAGATGCCTGCTGGTGCGAAACGGCATCGACAAGAGCGCGTTTGCGCCGCTGCGCAAAGCGCCGATCAACAGCGACGGGCCGCTGCGGGTGATGATCGAGGGCTCCGCGAGCGCGTGGTTCAAGCACCTGCATGCCGCCATCGACGCCGCGTCGGCGATGCGCGAGCCCCACCACGTGACGGTTGTCTGCGGCGAGCGCAGCGCGCTCGGCGATGTCGCGGCGGATGAGGTGCTCGGGCCACTGAGCCATCGCGAGATGGCAGAGGTCTACGAACGCAGCGACGTGCTGCTGAAGCTCTCAAGCGTGGAGGGCATGTTCGGTCCTCCGCTGGAGGCGTTCCATCGCGGCGCCACGTGTGTGGTGACGCCTGTGACGGGCCACGAGGAATACGTGCAGCACGGCTGGAACGGGCTCCTGACCGACTGGGACGATCTGCGCGGCACGGCGCGCCAGCTGGATCTGCTGGCGCGCGACCGCCAGCTGCTCTCGTTCCTGCGCACCAACGCACTGGAGACCGCCAGGGCGTGGCCCTCCTGGGAGCAATCGGGCCAGTTCATGGCGGGAGCGCTGCTGGCGATCGCCGGCGAGCCGCCGCCGCAGTCCTCGGCGGGCACCGCGCGACTGCTGCGCGACCTGCGCGGAGGCCTTGAGATCTACCACGGGCATCTGCGCGAGCGCGCCGATTTCGCAAGGCGCGCGCTGCGCTTCGAGCGCCGTGTCCTGGCGCTGCGCGAGAGCTCCGCCGCCCGGCGCCTGCTCGCGCTGCGCCGCTTCCGCGTCGTGCGGATCCTGGCGTGGCCGCTGCGACCTGTCACCGGCCGGTTGCGCCGGGCGCTTTCGTGACGCGCACCCATCTGAGCGGCCGGCTGCTGGCGGCGGCCCGCTCCGCGCTGGCCCCGCGCACAGCGGCTGACGGCGCCCCGCCCGCCCGCGCGGGAGAGCTGCTGCTCGCGCTGGCACGATCGGGTCCGGCGCCGCTTGAGCCCGCCCCGCTGGGAGCCGACCCGTCGGACCGGGGCGCCGCGGGATCCGATCGGGCCGGTGCGCCGCTGCGCCTGGCCGCGGTGGTTCCCTCGTTTCGGCGTGGCAGCGGCGGGCACGCCACGATCGTGGCGCTGCTGCGCGCACTGGCGGGTCTGGGGCACAGCACGTCGGTGTGGCTCGAGGACAGCGAGGGACGCCACCGCGATGAGCCGCGCACGCTGACCGAGAGCAGCTTCAGAGACTTCTTCGGCGCGGGGCCCGAGCTCGAGGTGCACGCGAGCCTGGACGCGTGGAGCGGCGCGGACGTGGTGCTGGCCACGGGCTGGCAGACGGTGGCACGGGCGCTGCTGCTTCCGGGCTGCCGCGGGCGTGCCTACCTTGTTCAGGACCACGAGCCCGACTTCTACGCCAGCTCCGCGGAGTCCCTGTGGGCGGCGCAGTCCTACGGCATGGGCCTGCATTGCATCGCCGCGAGCGCGTGGCTGGCGGAGCTGCTGCGCACCCGCTACGGAGCGCGCGCCACACATTTCGACCTGGCGCTGGACCACTCGGTCTATCACGCCGGGGGGGCAGCTCAGCGGGCGGGACAGCCCGCCGAGCGCGGTGCCGGGGGGATGGTTGCGTTCTACGCTCGCGCCGTCACGCCTCGCCGCGCGGTGCCCATCGGGCTGCTGGCGCTGGAGGAGCTGGCACGCCGGCGCCCGGGCGTGGAAATTGCGCTGTTCGGGGAAGACCGCGCCCTGGGCGTGCCGTTCGAGCACCGCGCGCTGGGCGTGCTCGGCGCGCGGGAGCTGGCCGGCCTCTATCGCAGCGCCGACGTGGGCATGGTGCTATCGCTGAGCAACCCGTCGCTTGTGTGCCTGGAGATGATGGCCTGCGGGCTGCCGTGCGTGGAGCTGGCGAGCGAGCCGATGCTGGCGACGTTCGGGACAGCGGGCACGCCGGTGCTGGCGGGGCCCGACCCGCTGGCGCTGTGCGATGCGATCGAGGCACTGCTCGATGACCGCGCTGGGCGTGAGCATGCAGCTGCGCGCGGTCTGGAGCTGATGGCGGAGCGTACGTGGGAGCATGCCGCGATGCAGGTCCAGCGCGGAGTGCGCCAGGCGCTCCGGGCGAGCTCCGGGGACGCCACCGAGCGGGCCGGCTAGAGGCATGGCGAGAACCGACACACAACCGAACGGATCAGTCGCGGGCGCCCGCGCGCGGCTGAGGATGCGCCCGCGGGCGCATGCGCGCCCGCGCATCCGCGCGACGCTGGCGCGGATTCCGGCGCCGCTGGCGCTGCTGCTCGCGTGCGGCGCGCTTCTGTCCATCGGCTGGGACCTGTCGCTGCCCGCGTTCCAGGGACCCGACGAACCGGCTCACTTCGGCTACGTGCAGCAGCTCGCGGAAACCGGATCGGCGCCGAACATCTCTGCGGGGGAATCGCCCAACTCGACCGAGGTGCACGACGCGCTGCTGTGGCTGAACCTGCAGCCGCTCACCGGCAACCTCACCGCCCGGCCGGCATGGAGCTCGGCCGACCTGCGGCTGTGGCGCCAGGTGGTGGCAGCGGAGCCCAAAGGCTCGCGCGCCAACGGCATCGGCGCGAACGCAATCGCCAAGAACCCGCCGCTGTACTACGCGGTGATGGCCATCCCATACCGGCTGTTCGTGTGGCTGCCGCTGCTCAAGCGCATATTCGTGCTGCGGCTGTTCAACGCGCTCTGCTACCTGGCCACGATTGCTCTGATGTGGCTGATCGCAGCAGAGATCTTCGGGCCGGTGATGTGGAAGCGGACGCTTGCGGCGGGCGTGGTGGCGCTGGAGCCGCAGCTGGCGTTCATGAGCGCGGTCATCAACGCGGACAACCTGCTGATCGCGCTCACCACCGCCTTCATGCTCGCTGCGATCAGGATGGTCAGGCGCGGCCCCAGCATGCGGCGCGTCCTCAGCGCCAGCGTGCTATGCGCGGCGGCGTTCCTCACGCACGGGCGCGGCCTGGTGACGGTGCCGGTCCTGGCGGTGGGCCTCTGCGTTGCGTGGATCGCACATCGGCCCGCCGGGCGCGAGAGCCTGCGGCGTGCCGCTGCGGCGGTTGGCACGCTCGCGTTCGCAGCGATTGCCTATCTGGCCGTGGGGCGCTCGCCCGGCGGTGGGGGCGCCTACGGAGGGCAGGTCAGCGGGCTGAACACCTCCGCCTTCAACCTGCGCCAGTTCCTGTCCTCGATCTACCAGTTCTACTTCCCGCGCCTCAGCTCGCTGAAGCCGCGCCTGGGCCCGGAATACGGCTATCGCCAGGTGTTCATCGACACCTTCTACGGAACCTTCGGGTCGCTGGAGGTGGTGTTCAAGCCGCGCGTCTACGACGCTCTGCAGGTGTTCTCCGCGCTCGGGCTGGTGGGCCTGTACACCGCCTGTGTGACGCGGGCGCGCAGGCTCCTGCGCGACTGGCCCGTGGTGTTGCTGCTGGCGAGCCTGCTGGTGACGCAGCTGTTCTTCCTGCACTACGTCTCCTACCAGGGGCTGCTCAGCAACAACGGCGCGGACCCCCTGATCGTCGGGCGCTACCTGCTGCCGATGATCTCGCTGTTCGGGCTGGCCATCGCGTTCACGGTTGGCTCGCTGCCGCGGCGCCTGGGCCAGCCGCTGGCCGCGGTGATACTGGCGGCAGCAGTGCTGCTCTCGCTGGCGGGAATCGGCATAACGGCGGCGCGGTTCTATGCGTAGGCCAAGACTCGTGGGCGGCCGGGCCGCGATGCTGACGGCGCTTGCGGCCGTGCTGATTCTCGCGGGCGCGCTGATCTGGTTTCGCCCGTTTCTCACCAACGTCACCCCGCAGCCGACCGCCGACGTGCCCACCCCCAGCGCCCGGCTGGCGGTGAGCGAGTTCGCTGTGCCGGTCCATCAGGAAGCGTGCATGCAGTCCGTCACGGTTGAACCCGAAAGCTCCATCGCCGAGTTCCAGCTGCGCCCGCAGAAGCCGACGCCCGCGGGCGGCCCGCCGGTGCAGCTGGTGATCACCGCGCCGGGCTTTCGCGCGACGGTGAACGTGCCCGGAGGCTACCCGGGCGGTGGCGTGACGCTTCCGTTGTCGCGCACTCCTTCGCACTCGCTGATCGCGCAGGCGTGCTTCGTCAACCGCGGCAGGAGCACCGTGCTGCTGGACGGCACCACCGAACCGCGCACGGTGGCGCGTTCCCCGACGCTGATCGACGGGCACACGGTCGTGGGGGACATCTCGCTTACATTCCTCTCGAACCGGCCCTCCTCGCTGCTCGGCGAACTGGGGCGCGTGTTCACCCATGCCTCCAACCTCACCGACCAGCTGGTGCCGGTGTGGCTGATCTGGATCCTGTGTGTGCTGATCGCGTTCGGGGTGCCGCTGAGCGTGCTCGCGGCGTTCTACCTCGCGCTCTCCCGGGACGAGGCCTCGGCCAGAAGCTGAGCAGGCGGCTGAGCGTCGCTCAGCGGCGCTCAGCGACGGCGCAGGCCGAGGATGCTGAGCAGGAAGGAGGAGAAGAAGATCTGGATCCCGACGATCAGCAGCGACGCGCTGACCACCGCGAGGTGTTCGTCGGCAAGCGAGCCGAAGCCGTCGGATATCCAGTTGGCGATGATGATCGCCCCCATCACGACGCCCACCAGCGCGAACACGCCGCCCAGCAGCAGCCCGTGCTCCAGGCGGTAGCGGCTTCGCATGCGGTCGAACCACGGGTCCTTCTCGCCCATGAAGTAGGTGCCGTAGGCGTGCGCGCACAGGCCCAGCGCCAGGACCTGGGTGCCGACGATCATCAGCAGCGAGCCGCCGATCAGCGCGTGCAGGCCCCACGCGCGCCCGAAGAAGTCAAGGCCCGCGCCCACGTAGGCGACCACCAGCGCACCGATGCCTGCCAGCATGGCGCCGGGGATGATGAACAGGTGGTTGGGGCTGTGCACCAGCAGGAAGCGCAGGTGCCTCCAGCCGTCGCGGAAGCTCGACAGTTTGCTCTCGCCGCCGCGCGGGTGGTATTCGATCGGGAACTCCGCGATGCGCAGCTTCTCCTTGGAGGCGCGGATCACCATCTCCGAGGCGAACTCCATGCCGGTGGTGCGCAGGTCCAAGCGGGGAAGCACGTCGCGGCGCAGCGCGCGCATGCCGCAGTGCGCATCGCTGATGCCCGTGCGGAAGAACAGGTTGAGCAGTCCCGTGAGGATGGGGTTGCCGATGTACTGGTGGTGCCAGGGCATGGCGCCGGGCTTGATGTTGTCCATGCGATCGCCGATCACCATCTCCGCACCCTCTTCCAGGGCCGCCACGAAGCGGGGGATCTCGTTGAAGTCGTAGGTGAGATCCGCGTCGGCCATCACGATGTAGCGCCCGCGCGAGGCGGCGAAGCCGGCCAGGTAGGCGCTGCCGTAGCCGCGCCTGCGCTCGAGCACCACGCGGGCGCCGGCCTCTTCGGCCAACCGCGCTGAGTCGTCCTCGGAGTCGTTGTCCGCGACCACCACCTCGCCGGGCACGCCCATGCGCACGATCGCTTCCAGCGCGGCGCTGACGCAGGTCTTGATGTTCTCCGCCTCGTTCAGGCAGGGGATCACCACGGAGACCACGAGGGCATCCGCGTCGTGCGACGCGGTGGTGGATGGCGAGGTGCCTGTCGGTGCGAAGGTGCTCATCGTCTGAAACCGGCGGCGCCCGATGCGAAGCCTCTGAGGCCGTGGTCCCCGGTTATAACGCCCGAGCGGGCGGAAAGTGGCGGAGAAGCGGATCGACCGCTGCTGCGCAGCAGATCCTAGCGGGCGGGCACCCGTGCCCCTGCCCCCGGCAGATGGGATGCTAGCGCCGTGCGCCTGTGCGTCGTCTACGACTGCCTGTTCCCCTACACCGTGGGCGGCGGCGAGCGCTGGTATCGCAACGTGGCGGAGCGGATGGCACGCGAGGGCCACGAGGTCACGTATCTGACGCTGCGCCAGTGGCAGCGTGGCGAGCGCGTGGACATCGAGGGAGTGCGCGTGGTGGCGGTGGGCCCGCGCATGGCGCTTTACACCGCCGGGGGACGCCGGCGCATACTGCCGCCGCTGCTGTTCGGCCTGGGCGTGCTGGCGCATCTGCTGCGCCACGGGCGCGACTACGACGTGGTGGACACGTGCGCGTTCCCCTACTTCTCCCTGCTGGCGGCGGCGCTGGTGCGCCCGCTGCACGGCTTCGAGCTGGTGGTGGACTGGTTCGAGGTCTGGAGCAGCTCCTACTGGCGCGAGTACCTGGGGCCCGCGGGCGGCGCCGTCGGCATGCTGGTGCAACGACTGTGCGCGCTCGTTCCCCAGCGCGCCTACTGCTTCTCGGAGCTGCACGCCGGCCGGCTGCGCCAGGAGGGCCTGCGCGGGCCCCTGACGGTGCTGCGCGGCCTGTATGCGCCGGCCGTGGCACCCATGCCGGGGGCTGCGGGCGCGCAGCCGACGGTGCTGGTGGCCGGTCGCCTGATCCCGGAGAAGCGCGTGCCGCTGGCGGTGGCGGCGATCGCGCTTGCGACCCGGCGCATCGAGGGGCTGCGCGCTGTGATCGTGGGCGACGGCCCGGAGCGCGAGGCGGTGAGCGCCGCAATCGCAGAGCACGGCCTCACGGATGCGGTGACCGCCGCCGGGTTTGCGCCCGGCGAGCTGGTGGAGCGCGAAATGGGCCAGGCGATGTGCATGCTGCTGACCTCGCGACGCGAGGGCTACGGGATGGTGGTGGTGGAGGCCGCCGCGCACGGCAGCCCGAGCGTGGTGCTGGCGGGCGAGGACAACGCGGCGACGGAGCTGATCGAGGAGGGCGTCAACGGCACGATCGTCTCCGGCGAGGACGCCGCTGCGATAGCCGAGGGGATCGTGCGGGTGCATGCGGCGGGCGAGGCGCTTCGCGCCAGTACGCGCGAGTGGTACGCGCAGAACTCGAGCAAGCTCTCGCTGGCCAGCTCGCTGGCGCGCGTGCTGGAGGATTACGAGAGAGCTCGCGCGTAGCTGGAGAGCGTGAGCTGCGCGGTTCGCTGCCAAGTGAACTCCCGCACGCGCGCCAGCCCGGCAGCGCGCAGCCGCTGCGCGAGCTCCGGGTCTCCGAGCAGTGCCCGGATCGCTGCGGCGATCGCGCTCGGGTCTCGCGGGTCGAACAGCAGGGCCGCGTCGCCCGCCACCTCTGGAAGCGAGGACGCGTCCGAGCACGCCACGGGGACGCCGTGTGCCATCGCCTCCAGCACGGGCAGGCCGAACCCCTCATACAGCGACGGGAACACGAACGCGTCGGCGATCGCCCACAGCGCCTGCACCTCCGCGTCGGTGATCCAGCCGGGGAAGCGCACGTCGGCCTGCACCCCCGCCGCGTCGGCGCGGCTGCGCAGCTCGCGCTCGTGCCAGGTGGGGTATCCGGGAAGGATCAGCACCGGGCGCATCTCGGGCTCGATCAGCGCGAGCGCGTCGATCAGCGCTGCGAGGTTCTTGTGAGGGCGCTTGGCGGAGAGGCTGAGCACAACGGGCCGCTCGCCCAGCGCAAGCCTGCGCCGGGTCTGCGCGGGCGACTCGGGCGGCCCGCCGCCGCCCTCGCCGCCGCCGACACGCACGCTCTGACCGCTGCCGGGGAGGCGCACGCCCTCGCCGCCGCCGACATGCACGCCCTGACCGCCGCCGGGGAGGCGCACGCCCTGCGGCACCACGTCGATGCGCTCACCTGAGAGCCCCAGCAGCGCGATCAGGTCCCGGCGGGTGCTCTCTGAGATGGCGATCACGCGGTGGGATCGCCGGGCAGCGGCCGGCACGAGCACCCTCATGCCCCTGTCGCGCAGCCCCGAATGAGCCTCGGGGAAGCGCGCGTAGATCAGGTCGTGAATTGTCACCACGCGCCGGAATGGCCCCCACAGCGGCGCGGTGCTGGCCAGGCTGTGCACCAGGTCCACGCGCGCGCGCGCCGCCTGCGCCACCAGCAGCGACTGCTCGCCCAGGACCCACTGGGCGCGATTGCGCGCGTTCACGGGCACGGTGACCGAGGGCAGCAGCTCGCCCCAGGGACCCCCCGCGGCGGCGGCCTCGCGGTTGATGAACGCCGTGAAGCGCGTGCCGGGCTCGGCCGCTCCGAGCAGCGCGGGGATCAGCTCGCGCGCAGCCATCTCCATGCCCCCGGTCTCCCCAGGGACGAGGAACACGAGGTTCAGTGCGACGTGCACGCTCAGGCGGCCAGCACGCGCTCGTAGGCGCCCTGCAGACGGGCGGCGGCGGCGGCTGTGGAGTAATGCGCCAGCAGCTCGGGCGGGTAGGCGACACGTGTGCCGGGTGGATGCGACAGCGGCCCGGCTGCGAGCGAGCGGGCGATCTCCATCCAGTCGCCCGGCGCCACCAGGTTCACGGGCGCCCCCGCCAGCACCTCGGGGATGGCTCCGCTGGTGGTGGTGATGATCGGCAGACCCGAGGCCATCGCCTCGGCGAGCACCAGGCCGAACTGCTCCTCCCAGAAGGCGCGGGGAATGTCGAACGGGTGGTTGGCCGCGCCCGCCCACGCCTGGCTGGCGAGCACCATCGCCGAGGCGCCGGCGAACGCCTGGGGCATCTGCTCATAGGCAACCGAGGTGAGCTCAACGAAGGCGCCCAATCCAAGCTCGGCGGCGTGAGCGCGCAGACGCCGCCCCTCCGGCCCGCTGCCCACGATCAGCAGCCGCGGCCGCGCCACGGAGCCGTCGGGCAGGCGCACGATCCCGCGGTGCAGCAGCGCCAGCGCGCGGATCACGTCCTGGTGGCCCTTCTCCCACACGAGCCTGCCGGGGGAGATGATCACGTGCTCGGCCGGGGCGGGCGCGCCGGGTTGCGGGGCAAAGCGCTCCAGCTCGATGCCGGGTGAGCAGACGAGCATGCGCTCCTCGGCCACGCCCTCCAGCAGCAGCGCGTCGGCCGCGCGCCTGGTGGCCGGCAGGAAGAGGTCGGTCTGCGCGAGCACCAGCTCGCGGTTGGCGCGCGCGTGCCTGTTGCGGTATGCGGCCATGAACGGCAGCGTCTCCCAGATGGTCTGCACGAGCTTGAACGCGTGCCGGCGCCTGCGGCGCGCCGCCTCGGCGGCGAACCAGAAGGAGAGCTCCTCGGCGTGCACGATGTCGGCTTCGGCAAACGCCTGCTCCGCGGAGATGTAGCGGTCGCCCAGCACGCCGGCGCCGAACTCGCCCAGCGGCCCCGACGGCAGCAGGTCGCGCAGTGCGCGCGCGCGAACGGCGTGCAGACCCTCGGGCGCCGGGTAGCGGTTGGAGCGCGTGAGCAGGTAGGACACCTCGAAGCTCGGGGGCAGCTCCCGCCACGGGCGCAGCTCCCAGGGCGTGACGAGGTGTCCGCGGACGATCAGGATCCGGGGCACGGAGCTGGCACTCTAGGAAATCCCGGGCGCACCCGGGCGCAGGTGCGCGCCGGCGATCGCGTTGCGGTAGCCGGCGAGGCTGGCGGCGCCGGTGTGCTTCCAGGAGAAGTCCGCCACACGCCGGTGCCCGCGCTGGACCAGTTCCGCGCACAGTGGCGCGTCGGAGAGCAGCCGCGCGGCCGCGCCCGTGACGTCCTCCTGGCGGCGCGGGTCGAACAGCAGCGCGGCATCGCCCACCACCTCGGGCAGCGCTGAGACGTCGGAGCAGGCCACGGGCACACCGCGGGCCATCGCCTCCAGCACGGGCAGCCCGAAGCCCTCGATCAGCGAGGGCAGCATGAACGCGGCGCTGGCCGCGTACAGGCGCTCGAGCTCATCCTCGGAGAGCCAGTCGGGGAAGCACACCCGCTCCTGCACACCGAGCTGCGCCGCGATGCTGCGCAGCTCGCCCTCATAGGGCGTGGGGGACCCGGGCAGCACCAGCGTGACGTCCTGCGCGAGCTGTGGGAGCGCGCGCACGAGGCTGTGCAGGTTCTTGTACGGGCGCTTCTGCGCCACACACAGCAGGATGCGGCTCGATCCGAGGCGCAGCCGCTCGCGCAGCGCCTGCTCGCTGACCTGGGGCGGCGCGCCGGGCGGGCGCACGCCGAGGTGCGTGACGTCGATGCGCTCGCGCGGGACCCCGAGCGTGCGCACGAAGTCCTCGGCGGCGGCGGCGGAGTCCGCGAAGATGCGCCCGGCGTGGCGCACCCCGTGGCCGACGAGCACGCGCATGGAGCGCTGCGCGCGCAGGCTGGCATCCCATTCCTCGGCGTGATGCAGCCAGATCAGGTCGTGCAGCGAGAGCACAGTGGGGACACCCGGAGCGATCACCGGGCCCGTGTTGGCGGGGCTGTGCAGCACATCCAGGCGGCGCGCGCGAGCGAGTACCGGGAGCAGCGCGTATTCGGCGAGCTTGCGCGCGGGAGCGGGCCCGAGCAGCGAGGGCATCTGCACCCACCGCACCCCGCCCGCCCACGGCTGGCCGCGCAGCTCCTGCGGTGCCTCGTGGGAGATGAAGATGTGCAGCTCCGTGTGCGGCTCGGCCTCCAGCAGCGCGCCCGGCAGCTCGATCGCATAGCGCCCCACCCCACCGGCGCGCTCCCCCAGGAACATCAGGTTCAGGCCGACGCGCAGCGGACGCCCGGTCGCGTGGTTGTGGACTGCCACCGGCACGGGAGGCTATCGGCGCAGGCGCAGCGGCAGCAGCTCCAGCACCTCGGCGGGCACTGCGCGTGTGAGCGCGATCAGCAGCGAGTACGCGGCCAGCGCCAGCAGCGCCCTGGCGATGGAGGGGAGCGCGGGCAGCACCGCCACCGCACAGGCGGGCCCGGCGGCGACCAGCACCTTGACGACGATGCGCCCGCCCGGGCGCAGCTCGGGATTGCCGCGCGCGAGCGCTATCAGCAGCCCCGCGGCGAGCGCGCTCTCGCTGCACAGCGTCGCGACGGCGGCACCCTGCGCGCCGTGGTGGGCGGCCAGCAGCAGCGTGAGCGCGCTGCTGAGGACGAGCGCGCCCAGGTTGGCCGCCAGCAGGCCGCGGTAGCGCTGCAGCGAGAGCAGCGCAAAGCTCCAGCCGGCGAGCACGAACGAGGCGATCATCGCGGCGCCCAGGATCTGGAGCACGGCAGCCGCGCCCGCGTATTTCGGCCCGGCGACGACGCTGATGGTGAACTGTGCGCCCCCGAGCAGGCCGACGGCGGCGCCGACGCCCAGGATCAGCGAGACGTCGAAGATGCGCGCCAGCGCGTAGCTCAGCCGTTCGCGGTCGTCGCGCGCGGCGCGAGCCAGCAGCGGCAGCGCGCCCCCCACCAGCAGCCCGGGGACAGCTGCGGCGACGATGAAGATGCGAAACGCCGCAGCGAACAGTCCGCTCTGATGTCCGCTTGCCACCAGGCTGGTGAGCACCTGGGCGGTGTAGACGTAGATGGTGCCCACAGCGGTGGCCAGAGAGAAGGAGATGGTCAGACCGAGCAGCGCGCGCCAGCGCCTGGGATGCAGACCCAGCCGCAGCGAGATCTGGTTGCGCGCCAGGCGCGCGGTGGGTGCGATCAGCACCAGGTTGACCGCGAGCGCCACCGCCAGCAGTGGCAGCACGCCGGCGCCCAGCAGCACCAGGGCAACGATCAGGGCGACCGACAGCACCTGCCGGGCAAGTTCCAGCGCGGAGAGAGTTCCAAGCCGCAGCGCCACGGTTATGGGGATGGTGTGGGTGTGCTGCACCACCAGCGCGATCGTGCCCAGGCTCGCCAGCAGCGCACCCACCAGCAGCGCGCTGTCGTAGCCCGCGGCGGCTGCGAACGCCAGCGTGAGCAGCACTCCCGCTGATGTGAGAACGATGCGCAGGCCCAGCAGGTCGCGCATCAGCTCATCGCGCTCTGAGCCCTCGCGCACGGCGAATTCGCGTGCGCCCACGCTGGACATGCCGGCGTCGGTGACCGTGGAGACCACCGCAACGAGCGAGAGCACGGTTGTGTACTGGCCGAAGCGGCTCACACCCAGGTGCCGCGTGAGCAGCGCCGCGGAGAGCACCGACAGCAGCACCACCAGCACGTACACCACGAAGCGCACCGCGCCGCCGCGCAGGATCCTGCCACCCGCCTCGGTGCTGTCCAGCGCGTCGGAGATCGCCGCGGACTGCGTCTGGCGCGCGGACTCGCTCAGCTCTGCCACGCCCACAGCATCCCGTGCCCGTCGGCGCGATGCCAGATGCTCTGCGTTCGCATGCCGGCCAGCCCAAGCGCCGCTTCCACGGCGCCGCGCGGGTCGGCCTCGGGACAGAAGCGGGGGTGATACTCGAGCACCAGCACCCGCGGAGGCGAGCTGCGCAAGCGAGCGTCGCCGAGGATCGCCCACTCGCCGCCCTCGATGTCCATCTTCACGAGGTCCGCACCCGCGATCTCCGCCAGCACGTCGCGCACCGGCACCTCGATGCGCGCAGCCTCCTCGGAGGCGCTCGCGTCCTCAGCGCCGGCAAGTCGCGAGAGGGCAACATCCCCGGCGATGAACGCGGCGCTGCCATCCTGCGCGCCCGCGGCAGCGCGCACCAGGCGCCAGCGCCGGCCGAGCGCGTTGATCGCGATGGTGCGCTCATGCACCGCCGCATTGGCAGGGTCGGGCTCGAAGCCGACGATCTGAGCCTGCGGCCAGCGCGCCGCGGCGAACACGCCGAACAGGCCGATGTTGGCCCCCAGGTCCACGATGCGCCTGACATCGCCCAGCTGCAGCGCTGCATCGCCGACGGGCTCATAGTCGTGCTCGTGGAAGACCTCGCCCAGCGTCACCACGTCACCGCTGCGATGACGAATGGCCACGGCCATACCGCTCGCGCGCAGCCGGTACACGCATGTGCGCCGGGAGCCGAGCGCCTCGCGCGCGAAGAAGATGGGAGCGGGCCTGACGGTTCGGGCGCGCAGCAGCAGCGCGGTGAGCGGAAGCACGCGCGGGTGTGCGCCCAGGCGCCGCACGGCCCGCAGCCCACGGGCACGGGCGCGCGCAGCGAGCGCACCCGCCTGCGCTCTCAGCTCTTCTGAGCCCATGCGCGCGCGTAGCTGTCCAGCGTGCCCCGGGCGGTGGCAGCCCACGTGAACCTTGCCTGGCGCTCGCGCCCCCGTGCGATCAGGTCGGCGCGCAGGTCCTGGTCTTCCATCAGCGCCAGCAGCGCTCGGCCGATGTCCGGGACGCTGAGTGGGTCGAAGTACAGCGCGGCATCGCCGGCCACCTCGGGCAGCGATGTGGCACGCGAGCAGGCGACCGGTACCCCGCGGCGCATTGCCTCGAGCACGGGCAGCCCGAAGCCCTCGCTGACGGAGGCGAACACGAAGCAGCGGGCGAGCGCGTAGAGGCCCTCGAGATCCGCAGCGCTGACGTAGTCCGGGAAGATCATCCTGTGCTCCAGACCGAGCTCGCGCGCGCGCTCTCGCAGTTGAAGCTCGTGAGGCGTGGGGTTGCCGGGCATCACAAGCACCGCATCCGGCCAGCGCTCCCCCACCGCGGCCATCGCCTCGATCACGCGAAGGAGGTTTTTGTTGACCTTCTTGGCCGAGACGGTGAGCACCACCGGGCCCTCGCCGAGGCCCAGCCGCCGGCGCAGCTCGCCCTCCGGCGTGGGGGCCTGCAGCTCGCCGATGCCGGCCCCCTGCGCCACCACATCGATTCGGTCCCTGGGCACGCGCAGCTGCTCCACCACCTGATGCGCGCCGTCCTGCGTCAGCGCGATCACGCGATCCGCGCGCCTTGCAACGGGCGGCACCACGACGCGCCACAGGCGCACGGTGCCCGCCTCACCGGGGTCGGGCGCCAGGAGCCAGGTGATGTCGTGGAGGGTAACCACGTGCGCGGCACGCGTCCGCAGAGGGCCCGTCAGGGCGACGCTGTGCAGCAGCTCGACGCGGTGGGCAGCGATCGCGCCGAGCACCGTCAGCTCGCCGGCGGCCTTCAGGCCGCGACGCCCCAGCAGAGGATGCACCACCAGCTGCACAGCATCCCCCCAGCCCTCCGCGGCCAGATACTCGCGGCCGCGGGGATTGCAGAACACGCTGAAGGACACCTCCGGTGCGAGCCGCGCCATCTCGGGAACGAGCGCGCGCACGTAGGTATCGATGCCGCCCATGCGCGGCTCCAGGAAGATCGCGTTCAGGCCGACGCGCGGCGGCAGCGCGGGCGCCGTCCAAGCCTGCTCGCCGGGTGGTGTGTGGGTCTCGGTTGTCATCGATGCTGCCGTGCGGCGGTGCCGGGGCACAGGGCCAAGGCCTTCCCCCCGCAGCCGGCCGGCCGCCCTGCGCGGGGCAGGCGATCGGCAGCGCCAACCGTAGCGTGGATCGCGGGCGGCGCAGGCGGCCGCGCACGAGCGCGGTCGCCTCGGGATCGTCCTGGTGGGCCATGTGCGCTAGAAACCGCGGATGCCGGAGTTGAGAGTTCGCACCCAGATGCGCCTCACGCGCGTGGCCACGGGCGTGCTGCGCCGCATGGGTGTTCGCGACGAGATCGTCAGGCGCCGCCTGGCCATCGCTCGGGCGCGCCGCTCAGCGGCGGAGGCGCGCGGGGATGACCACCTGTCGCATCCCGCTCTGCACGATCTCGACCGCAAGCTCAACGCCATCATCGATCGCGACGGCGGCTTCTTCATCGAGGCGGGTGCGCATGACGGCTACACGCAGTCGAACACCTACTGGCTGGAACGCTTCCGTGGATGGCGCGGCCTGCTGGTCGAGCCGACACCGGAGCTGGCGGGCGAGGCGCGCAAGTCGCGGCCCGGCGCCACGGTGATGCAGTGCGCCCTCGTCGCACCCGAGGACTCCGGCTCGACGGTGCGCATGCATTTCGGCGACCTGATGTCGATGATCGACGGCGCCAAGGAGGCCGACTGGCCCGACGCGGGCACCGTTCTGGGCTGGCGCGACAGGCACGAGCTGGACGTGCAGGCCAGGAGCCTGTCATCGCTGCTCGACGAGATCGGCGCGCCGGAGGTGGACCTGCTGTCGCTGGACGTGGAGGGCTTCGAGGCGCCTGCGCTGCGCGGGCTGGACCTGCAGCGCCACGCTCCGCGCTACGTGCTGGTGGAGCTGCACGACCGCGAGCGCGACCGCCCGCCGGTGGACGAGGTTCTAGCCCCCAGCTACGTAGAGCACAGCTGGCTCTCGCCGGTGGACCTGCTCTACGTTCGCCGCGACCTCGTCCCGGAGGCTCACGCCTCGTAGACGCTCACGACCCTCGAGGCGCCCGCCCCGTAGGGATAGTCGGCCTCGGGTTCGCACACCGCACGGAACTGGTAGGTGTGGGGCCCGGGGAAGCGGAAGCGGTAGCTGGCCGTGTAGCGCCCGCGGCTGTCGCTGCGCGCGACGTGGAACTCGATCCAGCGGCCACCCGGCGAGCGCGCCTCGAGCACCAGCAGCTTGCCGCCCGCGGGCACCGGCCCGCCGAGTAGGCGTCCCCGGAAGACGATGCGCCCGCCCACCGCGGAGACGCGCGGTGAGACCGACAGCGTGAGCGTGGCGCCCACCGTCAGCGAGAGCGTGCGGCTCACAGCCGGTGTCGCTTCGCCGGTGCTTGCGCGATAGCTGAACTGAAGCGTCCGCGAATCCCCGCCGCCAGGCAGCGCCAGCGTGAAGCTGCCGTCTGCCCCGGTGATCAGGGCGGGCATCGCAGCGGGCCGCGCTCCCAGGTAGGAGGGGGTCTGGCTGACTTCGATGCGCGCGCCGGAGATGGGCGCACCGCCCGGCGCGGTGAGCGTGCCCTGCACCGTCTCGCCGCGACGGTGGGCGGCGGTCGCGCGCGTGCCGCGCACCCCCTTCCACGCGACCGTCAGCGTGGCGGCGCTGGACGCGTTGGCGCCGTTGGGGGCACCCGCGGATACGGATGCAGGCGCTGGCGCGCCTGATGCGGCGGAGGGCAGCGGGTTCTCGATGATGATGTTCCTGTCGAGCACAACCGCCTGATTGCCGGCCGCGTCGCTGACGCTGACCACCAGGTGGTGCGGACCGTTGGCAAAGCGCGTGGTGTCAAGGCCCGCGTCCGCACTCAGCGATGCGGGGCACGGCTGCACGTAGAGGAACGCCGGCAGCCCGTCCGTGGTCTGGCCCACGTCGCGGCAGCGCCCACCGTCTTCGTCCAGAACCGTGCGCTGAACCACCTGCCCGTCAAGGCTGAAGATCGCCTCGTACACACCCGATCCCGGATCGCTGGCCGCGAAAGCAACGTCGCTCGTCCCGCTCACGCCGGCCGCTGTGGCCAGTTCCCCGCTCACGCTCCCCACCGACGGGCCCTGCGTCTGTTCGAGCGTCATGTCAGCAGCAAACACGCGAATCACCGCCGCGTAGTTGTTGCTATCACCCTGGCCTTCTTTGCAGTTGTATTCGTTGACACCCCCGCAGTTCGCGGAAACGTAGAGACGAGAGCCGAGGTTCGGCGCGGGCACGACCACTCGGTTTTCCGCCGACGTGGGTGCGGCCGCGTTCCCACGAGCCGAGCAGCCGAGCGCGTAGAGGCATTCTTCGAAGACGTCGGTCGGGGACGAACCTGCGAGCCAGAACTGGAACGTGGCGTCCAGCGCTGCTCCGCCGTCGGCGTCGCCTGCGCGCCAGAGGGTTGCCGCGGTGATGCTCTCGCCCGCGGGAGCGGTGAATGCCCAGGTGGCCTGTGCGGTGTTGGCCGTGCGCGCTGTCTGGTCGCCCAGCGCCGCCACCAGCGCGCCGCCGGGCTGTGCGCAGGTGTTTTCCGCGTAGGTGTAGACCCCTGTTCTGGACGGGCTCCAGCCGTCGGCAGGAGCTGATTCGCCGGCGGGCGTCCTGCACGAGTACACGTGATAGGCGGCCGCTCCCGCGTCCTGCGCGTCCGCGACCGCCACGATTCCCGCCACCAGCACTCCTATGAGGATTCTCGAACGCATTGCCTGCCCCTGTCGTGTTCATTGCCGCCGCAGCTGTCTCTCGAGACTTGAAGATCGGCGGCGCGGTGGCGGTTCGATCCGTGATCGCCCGCAGCAACGCTGCGGGATGCTCATGTGCTCCTAACCGACCGCGCTGCACCGGCGGGACACGCGGGCACGGAGCGGACCCGCAGAGCCCGGGCTGGGATGTGCGCCGTGCAGACCGCGCGGGCAGGGATGTTCGCCGTGCGCTCGCGCCGGCGACGTTCGGGTCAGGCGCCGGGCGCCAGTGTCAGACTGAGAAGCGCAGCGGCAGGGAGTCCATCCCGTAGATGCCCGAGATGGTGCCGAACACGGGCTCCCCGTCGAGCTCCAGGTCGCGCACGTGCGAGGCCAGGAACGACAGTCCCTCGGCCAGCTCAGCGCGCGCCAGGTTTGCGCCCAGGCAGTAGTGCACTCCCGCGCCGAACGTCAGCGTGCGCCCGCGTGCACGCTCTGCCGATATGTCGAAGCCTTCTGGCCCATCGCACTCCTGCTCTCCAGAGCCGATATCGCGGTTGCCCGAGAACGCGCACACCAGCACGATGGTGCCCTCCGGGAACAGCACATCGCGGTGCACGAGCTCCTCCGTGAGGATGCGCGCGGTGAACGGCGTGATCGGCTCATAGCGCAGCGCCTCCTCCACCGCGGCCTCCGCCAGGCTCGGGTCGGCCTGCAGCAGCTGCCATTGCTCGGGGTGTTCAGCCAGCAGTCTCACCGCGTGCGCCAGCTGGCTCTGAGTCGTGTCCACGCCTCCCGCAAGAACGTTGAACACAAGGTTGATGCACTCCACGTCGGACAGCCTGTCGCCGTCTTCCTCCGCTGCGATGAGCTTCGAGATGAGGTCGTCGCGGGGGTCGCTGCGGCGCGATTTGACCAGCTGGTCGGCGTACTCGTAGAACTCCTGCACCGCCGCCTCGATGCGCTCGAGCTCGGTGGCCATGCTGACGGCGTCGAACTGGCGCTGGATCCAGTCGGACCAGTGATGGAGCCTTGGCGCGTCCGACAGCGGCGCGCCCATCACCTCCGCGATCACGCGCGAGGGATAGGGCTTGGCGAACGCCTCCACGAACTCGCAGCTGACACTGCGCCGCTCGCCGCCCGGCCGCGGCGGCCCGCCCGCCGCCAACTCCAGCAGCTCCGCAAGGAAGCGCCTCATCGCCGGCCGGTAGCGCTCGACCGCGCGCGGGGACAGCGCCGGGTTGACCAGGCTTCGCAGCCTGGCGTGGTCGGCGCCGTTGATGTGCAGGATGTTCCTGCGCATCTCCTCATACAGCGGCCCGTCAGCCACCCCGAAGATCTCAGCGATCTTCATGCCGGGGAAGGTGGCCGCGCGGGTGCGCAGGAAGAACTCCGCCGACTCGCGGTCCAGCACGATGTAGCCAAACGGCCCCTGCGCCAGCCACCCATGCTCCCGCAGCTGGCGCATCTCGCTGTGAAATCGATCTCCCCTGATCGAGGTGTCCGTGTAGTCGAACACCGGAAGCTTCAGATCGGTTACGAGCGCCATTGCGGCGAGAGCAGCGCGCGCCTATTTCTTCTTGGGGCTCACCGCCTGCTTGAGGCCCGCGCCCGCGGAGAACTTCGGCGCCTTGGAGGCTTTGATTTTCACGCGCTCGCCGGTGCGCGGGTTGACGCCCTGGCGCGCTGCGCGTTTGACGACCGAGAACTTGCCAAAGCCCGTGATGCTGACCTCGTCGCCTTTTTTGAGCGTCTTGGTGACCGTGTCCAGCAGCGACTCGATCGCTCGAGCGGAGTCTGCCTTGGACAGTCCGCTGTCGGATGCCACGGCCTCGACCAGCTGTGTCTTGTTCATTGCGCTTCCTTTCAGGTAGATGTCAGCGGCGCAGGGTACCTTGCCAGCTTCTTGCCCGGGTTGATCAGGCCCTTGGGATCGAACGCCAGCTTGATCCGCTCGTGCATCTGCAGCGCCGCTGGCGCCCACTGCGCTGCCAGCCTCCCCCGCTTGAGCCAGCCCACACCGTGCTCGCCCGCGACCGAGCCGCCCAGCGCGACCACCAGCTCGAACAGCTCCTCGCCCGCCGCCTGTGCCGCATCCAGCTCCGCGTCGCTGGAGGGGTCAACGAGCACCGTGGCGTGCACGTTGCCCTCCCCGCCGTGACCCCACGCGCAGCCGGCCAGCCCGTGCCCGGCGGCGATGCGCGCGAAACGCTCCAGACCCTCGCCGAGGCGCTCCAGCGGAAACACCACGTCCTCGCTCACCTTCGCCCCGCGCACGCCCGTGACCACGCCGTTGAAGCCGTCGCGCCAGCGCCAAAGGGCGGCCGCGTCCAGCGGTTCGTGAACGGCCAGCGCCCGGCCGTCGAGCGCCTCGATCAGCGCATCGCGCTGGGCGAGCACCTCATGTTCCGAGCCGTCCACCTCGGCGATCAGCGCGAAACCCGCGCGCTCAGGGATACCCGCATCGAGCGGACCCGCCGCACCCGGGCGCGTCCACCGACCGGCCGCGGGATATCCGCCGGCCACCATCGCCAGCGTCTCGCCGTCGAGGAAGTCCAGCACCGACGGCCTGCAGCCCGAGCCCAGCACATCAGCGATCGCCGCGCAGCCCTGATCGCGCGATCCCAGGAACACGGTCAGCGCGATCGCCCGCTCCGGCGCCGGGATCAGCCGCAGGCGCGCCGCGGTGATGATGCCGAGCGTGCCCTCCGAGCCCACCATCAGGCTGCGCAGGTCATAGCCGGCAACGTCCTTGGCCGCCCAGCCGCCCAGCTGAACCAGCTCACCCGGCGCCAGCACCACCTCCAGGCCGCTCACCCACGCACCCGTGACGCCGTACTTCAGCGCGTGCGGCCCGCCTGCGTTGGTGGCGATGTTGCCACCTATCTGCGACTGCTCCGAAGCGCCCGGGTCGGGCGCGAACAGAAGCCCGTTCTCGCGGGCCAGGCGCTTGACCTCGCGCGTGGGGACGCCCGCCTCGGGCAGGATCCGCCACAGCTGCGGCTCGAGCTCCCGGACCGCGCGCAGCCGCTCCAGCGAGCACACCACCCCGCCGTCCATCGCCACCGCGCCCGCCATCATGCCCGTGCCGCCGCCGCGCGGGATGATCGGCACGTCGTTGGCGTAGCACCACGCCAGCACCTGCGCCACCTCGCCGGCGCTGCCCGGCAGCACCACCGCATCGGCGCGGCCCTGCGCGCCACGGCGCCCGGCCGCGTCGCGGTTGTACGGCGAGCCGGGCGCAGCTTCGAGCACCTGCTCTCGCCCCACGATCGCGCCCAGCGCGCCCGACAGTGCGGAGCCGGGCATCAGCGGAGCCTCCGCAGCCGGCGCTCGGGCATCAGCGGAACCCATGCGGGCCGGTGCCGGGCATCAGCGGAACCTCTCCAGGCCGGAGCCGGGCATCAGTGCGCGCCCTTCAGCGGTGGGGGCAGGCAGCTACGCATCCGAGTTGCGAGGCTAGCGCGGCCGGTAGCATTGGCGCGGGAATGGCCACCGAGACGCGTCCACCTGGGGAGAGCAGCCGGCACGCGGGCTCGCCGGCCGAGCATGCCGGGTTCCGCACGCTGTCGGGCGAGCCGGTGCGCGAGCTCTACACCGAGCAGGACCTGCCCGCGGGGATCGGTGGCAGCGATGATCCGATCGGGCGGCCGGGCGAGTACCCGTTCACGCGCGGGATCCACTCCTCCATGTATCGGGGAAGGCTCTGGACCATGCGCCAGTTCGCCGGCTTCGGCACCAGCGAGGAGACCAACGAGCGCTTCCACTACCTGCTCGCGCATGGACAGACCGGGCTCTCCACGGCGTTTGACATGCCCTCGCTGATGGGGCACGACTCCGACCATGTGCGCTCGCTGGGAGAGGTCGGGCGCGAGGGCGTGGCGGTTGACACCGTGGACGACATGCAGACGCTCTTCTCCGGCATCGACCTCGGCGAGGTCTCCGTGTCGATGACCATCAACGCACCCGCTGCGATCATGCTCGCCTTCTACGTCGCCGCGGCGCAGTCGGGTCTCGACGGCTCGCCCGCGGTGCCCGCCGAGCAGCTGTCGGGCACCATCCAGGCGGACATCCTCAAGGAGTACATAGCCCAGAAGGAGTGGTGCTTCCCGATCGACCCCGCGATGCGCCTGTGCGGCGACATGATCGAGTGGTGCACGCTGCGCATGCCGCGCTGGCATCCCATCTCGATCTCCGGCTACCACATCCGTGAGGCGGGCTCCACAGCCCAGCAGGAGCTTGCGTTCACCCTCAAGGACGGCCTCACCTACGTCGAGCAGGCGGTCTCACGCGGCCTCGACGTCGATGACTTCGCACCGCGACTGTCGTTCTTCTTCAACGCACAGATCGACTTCTTCGAGGAGATCGCCAAGTACCGGGCCGCGCGGCGCATCTGGGCGCGGGAGATGCGAGAGACCTTCGGCGCAAAGAGCCCGCGGTCCTGGCAGATGCGATTTCACACCCAGACAGCCGGCGTCAGCCTCACCGCCCAGCAGCCGCTGAACAACATCGTGCGCACCGCCATCGAGGCGCTTGCGGCGGTGCTGGGCGGCACGCAGTCGCTGCACACCAACTCCTACGACGAGGCTCTGGCCCTGCCGACCGAGGAGGCGGTCCAGATCGCGCTGCGAACGCAGCAGATGATCGCTCACGAGACCGGCGCGGGCAACACCGTGGACCCGCTCGGCGGGTCATATTTCGTGGAGTCGCTCACCGACCAGATGGAAGCGCACGCCTACCGGTACTTCGAGAAGATCGACGAGCTCGGCGGGATGGTCGAGGCCGTCAAGCTCAACTACCCGCAGCGTGAGATAGCCGATGCATCGTTCCAGCTGCAACAGGAAATCGATGCGGCGGAACGTATCGTTGTGGGAGTGAACAGCTTCCAGACCCCCGAGGAGAAGCCCATTCCAACGCTGCGCGTGGATCCTGCGCTGGAGCGCAAGCAGATAGGCAGGCTGCAGTCCGCGCGCGCCGCCCGCGACGGTGCCGAGGTCGAGCGGACGCTCGCGGCGCTTCGCGAGGATGCGGCGCACGAGCAGCGCAACCTGATGGAGCCACTGCTCGCCTGCGCGCGCGCACACGCCACCGAGGGCGAGATCGTGCAGTCCCTGCAGCAGGTGTTCGGCGATTACGCCGAGACCCCCGTCTTCTAGGCCTCTCGCCGCGGGAGCGCCCGCGACTTCCGCGCCCGCGTCGTGTCCCCTCAATAGCATCAGTCCCCCCCTACGATCAGCGAGACCAAGCAATAGCCCCCCAGCCAAAGCAGCCGGCCCGAGCGCGCCGGCCCAGCAGCACCCCCGACGGCACGACGGCGCCGCGCGCCCGGCGCGGACGGCGAGTGCGCCTGCGCTTCCCACTCAGGCGGATCATGCTCGCCGCCTTCGTCGCGCTCGTTGCCGTGCTCGGCGTGGTCAAGGGCTCGGTCGGCTCCGCCGGCCCGGAGGCCGTGCAGACCGTCTACAGCGCGCTCGCCGCACCCGTCAACTGCGAGCCGGCCAGCCTGAACGTCTCGGACATCCTTCCCGGCACCAGCCTCGCGGTCTCACCGCTGCCCGGCAGCGTGTCCGCATCGCCCTACACCCAGATCAGCCTGCTCGGCGCGCCGATCCGCGACCTTCGCGAAGTGCACGTGAGCGCATCTGAGACCGGCGCGCATCCGGGCACGCTGCGTGCGTACTCCCAGGGCGACGGCGCCAGCTTCCTGCCCGACAAGCCGTTCCGTGAAGGCGAGACCGTGAGCGTCAGCGGCAAGCTCGCCGGCGGCGCCGGCTCTGTGCCGTTCCGCTATCGGTTCACCGTCGCCCACGAGGACGTCCTGCCGCATCCAAAGAGCTACCACGCGATCCGCGACCCGATGGAGAAGGAGCACTTCCATTCGGCGCCCAAGCTCGAAGCACCGATCGCCGATGTGACGGCCACATCCGGGCAGAGCGCACCGGGCGACCTGTTCGTCGCCCCCTACAACGGGCCGGGGCCCAGCGGCCCGATGATCTTCGAAGGCGACGGCAACCTGGTCTGGTTCGATCCGGAGCCGCCGGGGACCGAAGCGACCAACCTTCAGGTCCAGCAGCTCGCCGGCAAGCCCGTGCTGACGTGGTGGCAGGGCTACATCCCGCCACAGGGCTTCGGCGAGGGAGAAGAGATCGTGGCGAACAGCGCCTACAAGGTCGTGGGTCACGTGCGCGCGGGCAACGGCTACAAAGCCGACCTGCACGATTTCCACCTCACGCCCCAGGACACCGCGGTGCTGACGGTGTTCAACCCCGTGGACTGCAACCTCTCGTCGCTCGGGGGCCAGCGCTATGACGCAGTCACCAACACGATGTTCCAGGAAATCGACCTTCCAACCGGCCTGGTGCGCCGCGAATGGGATGCGCTGGACCACGTCTCGCTCAGCGAGTCCTACATGCCGGCCTCCTCTGCCACGCTGGAATGGCCGCTGGACTTCTTTCACCTCAACTCCGTCGATCAGACGCCCTCCGGAGTCACACTGATCTCCTCGCGCAACACCTCAGCTCTGTATGAACTGAACTCGCTGACCGGCCAGGTGGTGGGACAGATCGGCGGCAAGCAGTCCAGCGTGACGCTCTCCGCCGGCGCTGCAACCGCCTACCAGCATGACGCCACGCTGCAGCCCAACGGCACCATCACGGTGTTCGACAACGGCGGAGCACCCAAGGTCCACAACCAGTCGCGCGCGCTGGTCCTGTCTGTCAACGCCGCTGCGCACACAGATACCGTGCTCTCCGAATTCACCCACGCCGATCCGCCGCTGCTGGCCGAAAGCCAGGGCAGCGTGCAGGAGCTGCCCAACCAGAACATCCTGGTGGGCTGGGGCTCGGAGCCGTTCTTCTCAGAATTCTCGCTCACCGGCGAGCTGCTGTTCGACGCGCACCTGCACGGCTCCTACCAGTCCTACCGCACCTACCGCTTCCCGTGGACCGGCGAACCCGACTCCAGGCCCGCGATCAGCGCCGAAAGCAACAACCCCAAGGGTGGGATGACCGTCTACGCCAGCTGGAACGGCGACACGAGGACCGCCGCCTGGGAGATCCTCGGAGGGGCCTCCACACATCACCTGGCGCCGCTCGCCAGCGCTCCCCGCACCGGCTTTGAGACCGCCATCCCCGTGTCATCCAAGCGGCGCTACGTGGAGGTGCAGGCCGTCAACTCCGCAGGCTCGGTGATCGGCACCTCCGCCGCCGTCTCAGGCTGAGCCCCGCTCTCGCCGGGAACGCGGGCTCCGCCTGCACACTCGATGGCGAGCTCGGCGGATGCTCAGGCGGTCGCTGAGCGCACGTCGAGAATCACCTTGCCGGTGGCGCGGCGCTCGTCCAGGCACTTCAGCGCCTGCGCCGCATCCTCGAAGGCAAAGCGCGGGCCGATGATCGGCCGCACGTAGCCGTCGGCGATCATCTGGGCGATCGCCGCGCCAATCTGCAGGTTGATCTCGCGCTTGCCCATCACGTAGGCCCCCCAGCCCGCGCCCACCACCGAGATGTTCCGCAGCAGCAGCCTGTTGACCCTGACCTCGGGGATGGCGCCACCGGCGAAGCCCACCACCAGCATCCTGCCGTCCTCGCGCAGGCAGCGCAGGCTGTCCAGGAAGCGGTCGCCCCCGACGGGGTCCATCACGACCTCAACGCCTCCGCCCGAGCGCTCGATCACGGCGTCCTTCCAGCCGTCGTCCACCATCACAACCTCATCGGCGCCCGCCTCCTGCGCCACGCGCTTCTTCTCCTCGCTGGAGACCACCGCGATCGTGCGCGCGCCGATCGCCCTGGCGACCTGGATCGTGGCCGTCCCCACGCCGCCGGCCGCGCCGTGCACCAGCACCGTCTCGCCGGCCACCAGCTGACCGCGCATCACCAGCGCGAAGTACGCCGTGTGGTAGTTCAGCACCAGCGCAGCGCCCTGCGCGAAGTCGAGCTCGTCCGGCAGCGCGAACGCGAAGTACTCCGGCGCCACCGCCGTCTCCGCAAACCCGCCCAGCGCGCAGAAGGCCGCCACGCGGTCGCCCGGCTTCACCGACGCGCCCTCCGAGGCGCTCACCACGACCCCGCCCACCTCGCTGCCGGGCACGTACGGGAGGGGTGGTTTGAGCTGGTACTGGCCGCGCGTCTGGAGCAGCTCGGGGAACGACACCCCCGCGCAGTGCACCTCCACCAGCACCCCCGCGCCGGGTGTCAGCTGGTGCTCGGGCTCGGGGTCGGGCAGATCGACGTAGCTGAGCGCATCGTCGGGCCCGGTCTCGGAGACGATCTGGATGGCACGCATGGCTGGATTATGTCGGCGCAGGCGAGCCGATGCTCGCTCGGCGTGCGCCTGCTTCTAGTCAACGTGCAGCACGGCCTTGCCCGCAAGGCGGCGCTCCATCAGCGCGGCGATCGCCTCCGGGGCCTGACGCCAGGAGCTCTCATGGCCGATCGAGCAGTCCAGGCGACCCGACGCCACCAGCTCGGCCAGGCGCGAGAGGTCAACCGCCGCGGAGCGCTCACGCGCGAGCTGATCGAACAGGAACAGCCCGTACAGACGCGCGCCGGGCGCGCGTGCGAAGAACGACCTGGATCCGAACGACACGGGCGCCGGGTCACTGGAGGCGAAGGACACCACCGTGCCGCCCGGCGAAACCCGCTGCAGAGCCGCCGCGAGGCTCGCCCCGCCGACTCCCTCCACGACCGCATCGAAGCCGCTTCCGGTGTCCTGGAGCTCATGCAGGATCTCCTGAGCCCCCAGCTCCACCAGGCCGGCTGCGCGCTCGGGGCTCGCGGAGACGGCGGTGACCCGCGCGCCCGCCAGACGGGCCAGCTGGATCGCGAAGCGCCCCACGCCGCCGCTCGCGCCTGTCACCAGCACGCTCCTGGCCAGCACCTGGCCGATCACGTCCAGCGCCTTCAGCGCCGTCAGGCCCGCCACCGGCAGGCTCGCGGCCTGCGCGTCGGACACGCCGTCGGGAAGCTGCGCCAGCCAGCCGGCATCGACCGCAACACGCTGCGCCCACGCCCCGCGCGCCACCAGGCCCACCACGCGCTGTCCCGCCTGCGGTCCCTCACCGCTGAGCGCCGAGCGCTCGACCACGCCCGCCAGGTCCCAGCCCGTCACCTCGCCCGGCTCCATCTCCGCCAGCCTGCGCGTCTCGCCGCGGTTCAGCGAGATTGCGCTCACGCGCACCAGCGCCTGATTGTGGTGTGGCTCGGGGTCTGGCACCTCGCGCAACTGCACGTTGCCCGGCTGACCGGGGGCTGCCGCCAGTGCCAGCATCAGCAGCCGGGCTTCTGGTCGCGGGGCACCGACGCCGACCCTAGACGGGCGCGGAGCCGCTCTGCGGGTGCGGCTCGCCCGGCGCGGGCGCGGCGACGTCGTCGTAGCGCGCCACCGTGAAGCTGATCAGCACCGGCACGTGTATCGCAAACACCACCAGCGCGAGCGTCAGGACCACCAGCGCGCCGCCGCTCGTGTGGTTTCGCAGGAACACGTACTCGATCATCCCCGCGATCAGCGTGTAGGCCAGCAGCGCCCACCTGCCCACCTCGACGAAGCGCGCCCAGGCGAACCCGCTTGCACGCGCGAGCGAGAGCAGGTTGCCGGCCAGCAGCGCCGCCGAGAGCGCCAGCAGCGCTATCGCCGGCCCCAGCGGCACGTGCCGCGGCAGGTGCGCGGACAGATCGATCACCGCCGCCACGATCAGCGCCAGGGACAGCATCCCCACCTGCGTCACCGGCGGCAGTCGCCGCTCGCTCATCCGGAGGCCAGCTTCGTCATGATCACCAGCGTCGCAACCTGCATCACGCCCGTGACGCCCGCGGTGAAGATGAAGCGCTTCATCAGCCGCTCGATCACCAGCGGGTTGGGCCTGGGCTTCTTCAGCTCCGTCAGAACCGCGATGTTCGCCGGCTCGAGCAGGCCAAGCGCGACCACCGCCATCACGCCCACCACGATGAAGCTCGCCACCACCCATCCATGCAGCGCGTAGGCGGTCTGGTTGGTGCCCAGCTTCGTCGACAGCTGCCAGCCCGCCGCCAGCGTCACCGTCACCGCGGTGGGCATGATCAGCACCATCTTCGGCATGAAGCGTGTCGTGAACTCCACCCGCGCGGGAATCGAGAGCTTGCCGATGATCGGTCCCAGCACGAAGCCCAGGAACAGGTCGATCACGGTCCAGGCGGCGCCGCCGACAACGTGGAAGAACTCCAGCGGCCACAGTTTGTCCGAGGCGATCGCCGCGATCAGCAGCGCGAGCACCACCGCGACCACCGGCAGCCCCGCGCGCGGCACGATCTGAAAATCGGGGCGCTCGATCGCAGGCGGCCCCGGCGCGACCGGGGACGCGATCGGCTGCGCGAGCGTCACGTCTGCCATCGCGCTGGAATCTAGCGCGTGGGCGTCCTGGCCGTCATGCCCTGAAGAGACTCCTGGCGGGCATCCGAGAGCGCCCACGCCGCGCCCGCCCACGCCGCCGAGACGAGCAGCACCGACGGCCATGCGCCGATCACGAGGCCGAGGCCGTGGGAGGCCACGAACGCGGCGAAGCCCACCCCCGCCAGCTGCGCCGCCGTGCGCCGCCCGCTGCGCCGGCTCCACGCCCCCACGCACCACAGACCACCCGCCACCAGCACGACGCCGCCCAGCGGCCGCGAGCCAGTGCCGGCCGCAACCGCATAGCCGGCGATCAGCGTGCCCGCAGCCACCGGGGCGCTCGGAAGGTCTCGCGGGACGGCCATCTGCTGCCAGCCTAGCGGGCCAAATCCGCGGCCCGGGGACGGATTAATACGGATGCCCGCAGGCCAGCGGCGACCGTAGGGTCCACGGACATGCCCATCCCGATCGCAGGAGAGAGAACTTGAGCTCCACCACCGCGCTGGCGGCGATCTTCAACCTCAACCATCCGGCACACGTGCTGCATTCCGGCTGGTTCCTGCTGTCGGTCCCCAACCTGATCGTGATCATCCTGATGTTCGTCGTCTTCTTCGCCGCTCTGCTGCTGCCGTTTCCGGGCAGGGCAAACCGAAGGGAGAACGCCTCATGAGCGTCACCACGCCGCCCGCCGCAGGGCACAACTCGTGGACGGGCAAGGTCCGGGAAGCCGCCGTCGGCGCGCTGCCGCCGGACAAGCTGCTGCCGGACGGGCAGCCCACGTATGTGGCCTCGTGGATCTACATCTTCGGCGTGGCCAGCATCGCCTCGCTGGTCGTGATCATCGGGTCGGGCTCCATCCTCGCCCTCAAGGGTCCCGCGTGGTGGCACTACACCAGCATCGGGCACTTCTTCAACAGCATCCACCTCTGGGCCGTCGAGCTGTTCTTCTTCGTGATGGTCGTGCACCTGTGGGGCAAGTACTGGATGTCAGCCTGGCGCGGAGGGCGAGCGCGTGTGTGGATGACGGGAGCCGTCACCTTCCTGGTGGCCGTGCCGTGCGCGCTCACCGGCTACGTCTCCCAGCAGAACTTCGACGCGCAGTGGATCTCCACCCAGGCCAAGGACGCCATGAACGCCGTGGGCGTGGGCGCGTTCTTCAACCTGACCAACTTCGGGCAGATGTACAGCTACCACGTGTTCCTGCTGCCGCTGGCGGTCGTGGGGCTGGTGACCGCGCACGTGCTGCTGGTGCGCAGGCACGGAGTGGTGCCGCCGCTCGAGCTCGACAGGCGCAACGCCACGCTCACCGCACCGGTGCCCGAGACGAACGGAGCCGCGTCGACGGGGGGTGCGGCATGAGCGCGTTCGTCCAGAAGATCTGGCATCGGGACGAAACCGGCCCCTGGCGCGGGCGCTACGCCCCCTATGACCTGGTCAAAGAGGCCTGCATAGCGGTGGGCGTCGTGGCGCTGATCGCGCTGCTGCTGACGATCCTGTTCTCCTCGCCCGACGAGAAGCCCAGCACGATCGCACAGTGGTCGCGCCAGCTGCCCGTCAACTTCGTCGCCACCGCGACCAAGGAGCTCGACGGCACCACCGAGACCGCCGAATACGGGCCCCCCTACAACCACGAATCGGGCAGCGTGCAGCACTTCTTCCTGCTGCACCCGCAGCGGTGGCTCGGCGTCAGCCACCCGATCGACACCGCTCAGGACTTCGTGGTGGGGCCGCTTGAAACGATCCCGAACGACCCCGAACTGAAGAGCGCGCTGGCCGAGTACAAGGCTGCGCCCGAAAAGACCCAGAAGGGATGGGCCGAAGCGTATGCAGCGCCGCTGGAAGCCTATGAAACGGCGGTGGAAGAAGGCAAGAAGCCAAACGAACAGGCAGTCTCGGTGAACGCCGCCACCGGCGCCGTCAGCGTCACGGCCAGCGGCGCCGGGCCGGTGCCGGTGATGATCGACAGCCTGCTCAGCCTCGCCAAGAGCGGAGGCGTCGACGGCAGCCTGCTCACCACCAACCAGTTCTTCCAGACCGACTACACCAAGCCGCTGCTGTTCATGGCCGACGGCTCGCTGCTCGACGAACGCGCCGAAGCCAACCACCTCGGCGGCGACCAGTGGGGCATGATGAACGAGACCGGCAGCTTCCCCGGCCAGGTGTGGCTGTGGCTCTACACGTTCTGGTACCAGATCGAACCGTTCAAGTCATCGCCCAGCGCCGACCTCGACGTGATGCTGATCATGGGCATCCTCAGCCTGGCGTTCGTGGGGATCCCATTCATCCCCGGCGTGCGCGACCTGCCGCGCAAGATCCCTATCTACAGGCTGATCTGGCGCGAGCACTACGCGGCCGGCGGCGCAGGCGAGCAGTAGGCGCCGCCGCCTGGGCCATGGCGGGCGCGGGGGCTTGGCCCGCGCCCGCCATGGTGCCCTGAGACCGCGGAACCCGCGGACCGCATCGCGCTGCGCGGGTTCGGAGCGCCGGCAGATTCGGGTGACGCAGCCGGCGGTACTCAGCTGCGCGCGATCAGCCCGCGGTCAAGCGCGTATCCCACGAGCTCCGCGCGGGTGCTGAGGCGCAGCTTCTGCTGGATGTGGGAGCGGTGCGTCTCCACGGTGCGCACCGACAGGAACAGCTGCTCTGCGATCTCCGCGTTGGTGTGCCCCAGCGCGATCAGCCGCAGCACGTCCACCTCGCGCTCGGACAGGTCGTCGGGAGGGCCTGGCGGCGGCTCGGAGGCGATACGCGCCCCCAGCCTGGGGTTCAGGAAGCTCTCGCCCGCCGCTGCGCGGCGCACCGCCTCCACCAGCTCATCGTCGGCCGCCTCCTTGAGCACGTAGCCAAGCGCGCCCGCGCCGAGCGCCTCGCGCGCGAACGCCGGCTCCTGCTGCATCGTCAGGACCACGATCTCCGTGTCCGGGGACTCCGAGCGCAGCGTCGGGATCGCCTCGAGCGTGGAGCCGCCCGGCATGTTCAGGTCGAGCACCAGCACCCGCGGGTGATGCCCGCGCACGTAGCGCCTCGCGCTCTCCACATCGCTGGCCTCCGCCACCACCTCGAAGTCGCTCTCGCTCTCGAGCACCATGCGCAGCCCGCTGCGCACCACCTGATGATCGTCGGCCAGGACGATGCGTATCTTCTGCGCAGCGGGGGCCTGGGTCGCCGAAGCCGTCTCCTGGGACTCGGTCATCAACTTGAACTTACAGGCTCGTGCCGCGGAGCGGAGAAAACCCGCAGCGCCGGGCTACTGCTCCGCCGCCTCGCGGCGGGGCAGCACCAGCAGCGAGCAGCGCGCGTGGCGCTGCAGGTAGTCCGTGGTGCTGCCGGAGACCAGCCTGTGCACCGGGCCGTAGCCGCGCGAGCCGGCCACCAGCAGATCCAGTTCATCGCCAAAGGCCGCAAGCTCCTCGCCCGCCAGGCCGTAGACCGCCCTGCCCTGCACCCCCTCGAGCGCGTGCATGCGAGCATCGGCCTCGGCGAGCATCACGTCGACCGTCTCCCCGAACGCCGCAGGGATCAGCCCGGTGAACGCGTAGGTGGGGATCGAGACGATTTCAAGGGCGTGCAGCTCAGCGCCGGCGGCACCCGCCACCTCTCGCGCCACCTCCAGCGCGTGGCTGGCCTCAGGCGAGCCGTTGTAGGCCACGCCCACCTTCTTCAGGGGCCTGGGATGCTCGTCATAGCCGCGGCTGGCGATCGCCACGGCACACGGGGCGCCGTTGAGCGAGGCGCGCGTGTCATCGCCGATCATCGCGCGGCCCAGCAGGCCGCGGCTGCACGAGCCCACCACCAGCAGATCCGCGCCCTGCTGCTCGGCCTGGGAGTGCAGGCCCGCGCCCGGCGCGCCCGCCACGACGCTCACCGTGGAGGCCTCGCCGCCCGCGTGCTCGAGCTCCTCGCGCAGCAGCCGCTCCGATTCCTCCGCCTCTTCGGCGAGCAGCACCGGCGTGGCCGCCTGCAGGGGGTGCGTGAAGCCGGCGCGCACGTGCGCCAGCGTCAGCTTCGTCCCGGGCGCCGCCAAGCGTCGCGCGAGTGCGACCGCGTCGCGCCCGCTGGACCTGCCGTCGACTCCCACCAGCACGTTCGTGAACATTCGGTCTCCTTGTCGTCGAATCCATGCTAGGCGCCCGCGATCGGGGGTAACCTCCGGGCTACCCACCCCGGGGTATGCGGCTTTATACGCACGTCGCGCTGCCAGCGACCGACTGTTTCCCGTGCGAGCGATCGTACGCTGGGAGAGCCCGCGCGGGGTGACCGTCGCCGATGGAGTCGCCCAACCCCCACCCCGCAGCTGCCCAGAGCGAGCCGATCGCTCCCGGAGACCCCTCCACGGAGAAGCTCAGCGCCGCGGAGCTCGAGCTGATCGACCGTTACTGGCGCGCCGCCAACTATCTCTCTGTCGGGCAGATCTACCTGCTCGCCAATCCGCTGCTGCGCCAGCCGCTGCTGCTGGAGCACACCAAGCCGCGCCTGCTCGGGCACTGGGGTACGACCCCCGGGCTGAACTTCATCTACGCGCACATGAACCGGCTGATCCGCAGCAGGGACCTCAACGCGATGCTCGTCACCGGGCCCGGTCACGGCGGGCCGGGCATCGTCGCCAACGTCTACCTGGAGGGCACCTACACCGAGGTCTACACGCACATCGGCCACGACGAGGAGGGCCTGCGCAGGCTGTGCAGGCAGTTCTCCTTCCCCGGCGGCATCCCCAGCCACGTGGCTCCCGAGACGCCCGGCTCGATCCACGAGGGCGGCGAGCTCGGCTACTCGCTGCTTCATGCCTACGGTGCCGCGTTCGACAACCCCGACCTGTTCGTCTGCTGCGTGATCGGGGACGGCGAGGCCGAAACGGGCGCGCTGGCCGCAAGCTGGCATTCGAACAAGTTCCTCGACCCCGTCAGGGACGGCGCCGTCCTCCCCATCCTTCACCTCAACGGCTACAAGATCGCCAGTCCCACCGTGCTGGCGCGCATCCCGCCGCAGGAGCTGCGCAGTCTGCTCGAGGGCTACGGCTACGCCCCCCGCTTCGTGGAGGGCTCGCAGCCCGCCGAGATGCACCAGCTGATGGCCGCGGAGCTCGACCGGGCCGCTGCGGAGATCGCGGAGATCCAGGTCGCCGCGCGCCGGGGCGGCGGCGGCGAGCGCCCGCGCTGGCCGATGATCGTGCTGCGCACGCCCAAGGGCTGGACGGGCCCCAAGGAGGTCGACGGAGTGCCCGCCGAGGGCACCTTCCGCTCACACCAGGTGCCGCTGGCAGACCTCGCACACGAGCCCGAGCACCTCGCCCAGCTGGAGCGCTGGCTGCGTTCCTACAGGCCGGAGGAGCTGTTCGACGAGGGTGGCGCGCTGCGCGCCGAGCTCGCCGAGCTCGCACCGCAGGGGCAGCGGCGCATGGGCGCCAACCCCCACACCAACGGCGGGCTGCTGCTGCGCGGCCTCGAGCTGCCCGACTTCCGCGATTACGCCGTCGACGTGCCCGCGCCGGGCACCGGGTCCACAGAAGCCACGCGCGTGCTGGGAGGCTTCCTGCGCGACGTGCTCGCCCGCAACGACGACCGCTTTCGCGTGATGGGGCCGGACGAGACCGAGTCGAATCGTCTCACCGCCGTCTTCGAAGCGACCGGCCGGACCTGGGAGAGCGAGCTCGCGCCCAACGAATCGCACCTCGCACGCGAGGGGCGCGTGATGGAGGCGCTCTCCGAGCACCTCTGCCAGGGATGGCTCGAGGGCTATCTGCTCACCGGCCGCCACGGGCTGTTCAACTGCTACGAGGCGTTCATCCACATCATCGATTCCATGTTCAACCAGCACGCCAAGTGGCTGAAGGTCACCCGCGAGATTCCGTGGCGGGCCCCCATCGCCTCACTCAACTACCTGCTCTCCTCGCACGTGTGGCGACAGGACCACAACGGCTTCTCCCATCAGGACCCCGGCTTCATCGACCACGTGGTCAACAAGAAGGCCGAGATCGTGCGCGTCTACCTGCCCCCGGACGCCAACTGCCTGCTGTCGGTCGCAGACCACTGTCTGCGCAGCCGCAACTATGTCAACGTGATCGTCGCCGGCAAGCAGCCCGGCCTGGACTACCTGAGCATGGAGCAGGCTGTCGACCACTGCACCAGGGGCCTCGGCGTCTGGGACTGGGCCAGCAGCGACCAGGGCTCCGAGCCCGATGTCGTGCTCGGGTGCGCAGGTGACGTTCCGACGCTCGAGACGGTTGCCGCGGCCGGCATCCTGCGCCGCGAGCTGCCCGACCTGAAGGTGAGGGTCATCAACGTGGTCGACCTCATGCGCCTGCAGCCCCAGGACGAGCACCCCCACGGGCTCTCCGAGAGCGAATTCGACGCCCTGTTCACCACCCGCCAGCCCGTCATCTTCGCCTACCACGGCTACCCGTGGCTGATCCACAGGCTCACCTACCGGCGCAACAACCACCACAACCTCCACGTGCGCGGCTACAAGGAGGAGGGAACCACCACCACGCCGTTCGACATGGTCATGCTCAACGACCTAGACCGCTTCCATCTGGTGATCGACGTGATCGACCGAGTCCCCGGGCTCGGCGAGCGCTGTGCGCACCTGCGCCAGCACATGGTCGACGAGCGTCTGCGCCACCGCGCCTACACGCGGGCGCACGGCGACGATCCTCCCGAGCTGCGCAACTGGAGCTGGCCGGGCGGGTAGCCGCGGATGCGCCTGCTCGTGGTCAACGCGGGCTCCAGCAGCCTGAAGCTCTCGCTGCTCGACGCGCATGACCGCGTCGTGGCAAGCCGCACGCTGCACACGCCCGGCGCAAAGCTCGACCGCAGCGCCCTGCAGGAGGCGCTCCGCGGCGATCTGGCAGGCGCCGAGGCCGTGGGCCACCGAATCGTCCACGGAGGACAGCGCTTCCGCGAAGCGGTGGTCGTGGACGAGGAGGTCCAAGCGGCGCTGGAGGAGCTCGTCGACCTTGCGCCGCTTCACCAGCCCAAGTCGCTCGCCGCGCTCGCCGCCACCCGCGAGATCCTGCCCGGGCTGCCCGCCGTGGCTTGCTTCGACACGGCGTTCCACGCCACGCTGTCCGCCGCCGCCTCCACCTACGCGCTGCCCGCCGGCTGGCGCGAGCGCTGGGACCTGCGCCGCTACGGCTTTCACGGGCTCTCCCACGGCTGGGTCGCCGTGCGCGCCCCGCAGCTGCTCCAGGACGACACCCGGCAGCTGCGACTGGTCAGCTGCCATCTCGGAGCAGGCGCGTCGCTGTGTGCCATCAGCGATGGGCGCTCGCGCGACACCACCATGGGCTTCACGCCCGTCGAGGGCATCGTGATGGCCACACGCTCGGGCAGCGTCGATCCCGGGCTGCTGCTGTGGCTGCTCACAAGTCCGCGCGCACAGGAGCACCAGGCGCTCTCCGCGCACGAGCTCAGCGAGGCGCTCGAGCACCGCTCCGGGCTGCTGGGACTCAGCGGCAGCGCCGACATGCGCGAGGTCCTGCGCCGCGAGGGCCGCCAGGACGCGGACGCCCAGCTTGCCCTCGGCGTCTACGTCCACCGCCTGCGCGCAGGCATCGCGGCGATGGCTGCCGCGCTCGGCGGGCTCGACGCGCTGGTGTTCACCGGGGGCGTCGGCGAGGCCGCCCCGGAGGTGCGCGCGCGTGCGGCCGGCGGTCTGGGATTCCTCGGCGTGGCCGTGGATCCGCAGCTCAACGCGCACGCGCGCGGCGACGCCGAGATAACGGCAGAGGGGGCGCCCGCGCGGACGCTGGTGCTCACAGCGCGAGAGGATCTGCAGATCGCCCGGCAGGTGCGCGAGCTGCTCGGCGCCCAGCGCTAGCGGCGAGCACACGCGCGCGGACGCAGAGCCGGGCTGCTCCCCGTCTAGCATGGTGCTCGTGCCCGAAGCCCAGCCATCGCAGAGCGAGTCCCCGCGCCGCCATCGCGATACGCATCCGCCGATGCCAAGGGACAAGCGCGGGTGGCATGTGGCGCCCGCGCCGGACGGGCGCGGGATGCCCGAGCAGGCGCCCAGCGGCCCGCCCGCGCACCGGCGCAGGAGCTTCTGGTGGTTCGTTCTCGCGCTGATCGCGCTCAACTGGCTCTCGCTGCTGTTCTTCCAGCCCTCAAGCGAAGAAACGCGCATCACCGTGCCGTTCAGCCCGTACTTCCTCACGCGCGTCAGGGACGGCCAGGTCTTCTCGATCTCCTCCAAGGGCGACACCATCGAAGGCAAGTTCAGGTCCAAGCAGCGCTACCCCGCCGACGACTCCAAGGCGACCGAGACCAAACTCTTCAGCACGCAGGTGCCCGCGTTCTGGAACGGCGGGCAGCTCTCCGCCGAACTGCGCGAAAAGGGCGTGCAGATCAACGCCAAGTCCACCACCACCAGCGAGTCGCTGCTGGCCGAGCTGCTGCTCGGCTTCGGGCCCACGCTGCTGATCGTCGGGCTGTTCGTCCTGCTCGCCAAACGCGCCGCGAAGATGGGCGGCGGGATGAGCGCGCTGGGCAACTTCGGCAAATCCCAGGCCCGGCGGGTGGACCCCGAGAAGATCCGCGTCACCTTCGACGACGTGGCGGGCATCGACGAGGCCAAGGCCGAGCTCACCGAGATCGTGGACTTCCTCAAAAACCCCGAGCGCTATGGGCGCCTGGGCGGGCGCATGCCACATGGCGTGCTGCTCTCCGGCGCGCCGGGCACGGGCAAGACGCTGCTCGCCCGCGCCGTCGCCGGAGAGGCACACGCCGCGTTCTTCTCGATCTCCGCCTCGGAGTTCATCGAGGCGATCGTCGGCGTGGGCGCGTCGCGCGTGCGCGACCTGTTCGCCAAGGCCAAGGAGGCCGCTCCGTCGATCATCTTCATCGACGAGCTCGACGCGATCGGGCGCTCGCGCCAGGGCTCCGTCTCGGTCACAGGCGCCAACGACGAGCGCGAGCAGACGCTCGACCAGATCCTCACCGAGATCGACGGGTTCGAGTCGGCCGAGGCGGTCGTGGTGCTCGCCGCCACCAACCGCCCCGACGTCCTGGACTCCGCGCTGCTGCGAGCTGGTCGCTTTGACCGCCGCGTCACCGTGCAGGCGCCCGACCGCAAGGGGCGCACGGCGATCCTGAAGGTGCACACGCGCTCGATACCGCTGGATGAGGACGTGGATCTCGAATCGCTCGCCTCGAGCACCCCCGGCATGGTGGGTGCCGATCTCGCCAACCTGGCCAACGAGGCCGCGCTCACCGCCGCGCGGCGCGAGCACGAGAAGGTCCAGATGAGCGACTTCACCGACTCGCTCGAGAAGATCATGCTCGGCTCCCCGCGCGGCATTCTGCTGAGCCCCGCCGACCGCGAGCGCACCGCCTACCACGAGGCCGGGCATGCGCTGGTCGGGATGCTCACCGAGGGCGCCGACCCCGTGCGCAAGATCTCCATCATCCCCCGCGGCATGGCGCTCGGCGTGACCCTCTCCACCCCCGACAGCGACCGTGTGTCCTACTCGCTGGGAGAGCTGCAGGCGAAGATCGACGTGGCCCTCGGAGGACGTGTCGCCGAGGAGGTGGTCTTCGGCACCATCACCACCGGTGCGGAGTCCGACATCCAGCAGCTCACTCTGATCGCGCGCCAGATGGTGGGGCGCTGGGGCATGAGCGACGCGATCGGCCCCGTGGCAGTGCTGCCCGACGAGGGTCAGGGGATGTTCCTGCCTGGCGTCAGCGAGACCTCCCAGGACACTCAGAAGCTCGTCGATCAGGAGGTCCACACGATGGTCCAGAACGCCCACCGGGAGGTCACGCGACTGCTCGAGGACCACCGCGATCAGCTCGAGAGCCTTGCCAAGGCGCTGCTCTCGCACGAGACGCTCGACTTCGCCGACGCATACGCCGCGGCCGGCATCCCAGCGCCCCAGGAGGAGCCAGCCCCCGCGGTGCTCTAGATCCCCCGGCTCACGCCCCGATGGTGGAGGCAGGCGCTGATGCGGCTGCAGGGCCGGGGCGCGCCAGCAGCTCCACACCCAGCGTGCATACCGCGAGGCTCACGAGCGCCGAGGCGACGATCGCCGTCGCGGTGGACGCGGAGAGCAGATGCTCGGAAAGACCCAGCGAGGCCACGGCCGCGGGGACACCCAGCTGTGCCGTGGCCGCCAGTGCACCGGCCACGGGGCGGCGCAGCAGCGCGCCGGCGAGCAGGTGGATCGCCACGTTCAGAGCCGCCAGCACCACCACCAGAGCTATCAGCGAGGAGTGCGAGAGCACGCCCCCGAGGTCCAGCCGCGCGCCCAGCACCACGAAGTAGAGCGGTATGAAGAACCCGTCCGCGATACCCCGCATCTGGGTGGAGAGGCGTTTGGGCCCGCCGATCAGCGCCACCATGAGGCCCGCGCCGAACCCCGCGATGAGGATGCTCGTGCCCCCCTTCTGGGCCAGCCATGCCAGCAGGAACAGCACCAGCAGGGACAGGCGCAGGTCAAGCGCCCAGTGCCGCCGCTTTGACAGGCCACGCACGCGGTGCACCCAAGGATGCCCCGCCAAAAGGCGCTCGCCGCCCAGCAGCACGACCACACCGCCCGCCACCAGCGCGCCGCCCAGCACCGCGTGGCCCGCGCGCCCGGGCGCGAGCACGATCGGAACCGACAGGATCGTCAGCACATCGCCGATCGTCACCTGCGCCATCACCGCCATCACCACCGGGCCCGTCAACCCCGCCTCCTCGATCGCCGGAAGCAGCACCGCCGCCGAGCCGGAGGCGAGCACCACGGCGTAGACCGCCGCATGTCCGCCGCCGGCGACGCTCGCCGCCAGCAGTCCCGCCGGCACCGCCAGCGCGCACACCGCAGCCGCCAGCAGGCTCCCCTGACGCAGCGACTCGCCCAGGCGCCGGTCGCGCAGCGGCAGGTGCATGCCCACCGTCAGCATCAGCATCGCGAAGCCCACTTCACCGAGCGAGGAGACGACCGCCCCCGATGGCGCCACGGCGTGGAGCACCTGCGGCCCGGCGATGATGCCCGCGATGATCTCGCCGATCACGATCGGCACGAAGCGGTGGCCGAGGATGCCCAGCAGCGGGCCGCCGAGGCCGGCCAGCACGATCACCGTGAGCGTCCCGAACCCGATCGGCATCGCGCCAACCCTAGGGCTCTCAGCCGGTCGCCAGCGCTCCCGCGTCGAGCGCGATCGGCTCGCCCGCCTGCAGCGTCCCCCCGCCCAGGCGCATGCACGCGGTCCATTCCTCCCAGCATGCCCACGTCGTGGCTGATCACCAGCAGCCCGCGGCCCGTGCACATCTCCAGCACGCCCGCCATCACCCCAGCCGCCAGCTCCGGGTCCAGGTGCGCCGTGGGCTCGTCGAGGATCAGGAAGCGCGCCCCGCTGAGCAGCGCGCGTGCGAGCGCGATGCGCCTGCGCTGGCCTCCGGAGGCGAGCTCGCCACCCTGGCCGAGGATCGTCTCAAGGCCATCGGGCAGCTCCGCGATCCAGCCGTCCAGCCCGACGGCCTGCACGGCGCGCGCGATCTCACCCTCGCCGGCCTCGCGCCTGCCGATCAGCAGGTTCTCGCGAATCGAGGTGTTGAACACGTGGCAGTCCTGCCCGCACAGCGTGACCGCGCCGCGGATGTCCTGCTGGGAGAGCTCGCGCAGGTCGATCCCGTCGAGCGTCACGCTGCCGCTCACCGGGTCGGCGAAGCGCACCAGCAGCTCCGCCACGGTGCTCTTGCCGGCGCCGCTCGCGCCGCTCAGCCCAACATGCTCGCCCGGGGCGATCGCCATGTCCAGCCCACGCAGCACCCACGGCCCGTCCTCTTCGTAGCGAAAGCCGACGCCGCGCAGGCGCAGATCGCCGCCGCCGGGCGCCCGCAGCGGCGCCGGCGGGTCGCAGATCACCGGCGCCTCGGCGCCTGCCCCCAGCCCCGCCAGGCGTCCCGCCGCAGCGGCACATGCGTGCAGCCGCCGCGCCGCCGTGGACAGCGGCAGCACGCTCTCATACGCGCCCAGCAGCAGGAACAGGAGCGCAGCCAGCAGCACTCCCGCAAGCGCGCCCGCGCGCACCGCCGGTATCGCCACCAGCAGCAGCAGCACGATGCTCGCTCCCGACAGCGCGCCCCCGGCGCCCGCCGCCAGCGAGCAGGCCAGCGCGTCGCGGCGGGCGATGCCCGCCAGGCGCGCGTCGCTCTTTTCGAGCAGCGCCACCCGCTCCTGAGCGCGGCCGGCCAGCGCCAGCTCGCCGGCCCCGTCGATGCTCTCCACCAGCGCGCTCGTGAGCGCCGCGCGGGCGGGCGCCTGGCGGCGCGCCGCGCGAGCCGCCACCGCCGAGCTGAGCATTGGCAGCAACACGATCGATGAGGCCAGGCAGGCGAACACGGCCACGCCCGCGGCGGGCAGCATCAGCCACGCGGCAAGCGTCGCGCCGCCGAGCACCAGCAGCGAGAGCGCCGCCGGGATCACCACGCGCAGGTGCAGATCCTGCAGCGTGTCCACGTCCGCCACGAAGCGGCTGAGCAGATCGCCGCTGCGCTCCTGCAGCGCACCCGGCACCAGCGGCACGAGCCGCCGGTAGAAGCGCGCGCGCAGGCGGCTCAGGTGCCGCAGCGCGAGGTCGTGGGAGACGAGGCGTTCAACGTAGCGGAGCACCGCGCGGATGATCCCGAAGGCACGCACCGCGACGATCGCCACCATCAGCGTGAGGATCTCCGGGCGCTGAGCGGCGCGCGAGATCAGGTAGCCGGAGGTGGACAGCAGCCCGATCGCGGCCGCCGCGGCGCCCGCGGCGAGAGCCACCGAGAACGCCAGCCTGCTCCCCTCCCCGCGCGCGGGCCGCCCCGCCGCGAGCAGGCTGCGCGCGTCGCTGCGGCTCATGCCGCCACCGCCGTCTCGCCGGCGCAAAGCCGCCCCCCGCTGAGCAGATGGGTCTCGTCGGCCAGCTCGCTGATCGCCGGGTGGTGGGCGATCAGGAGCGTGGTGCGACCGCGCATCAGCGCGGACAGCGCCAGCGCGGCCGCGCGCACACCGGCTTCGTCGAGGAACGCAGTGGGCTCGTCCAGCACCAGCAGCGGGCGGTCGGCCAGGAACGCGCGGGCCAGCGCGATGCGCTGGGCCTGGCCCGCCGACAGCCGCCGGCCCCCCTCGCCGATCACGGTGTCAAGGCCGTTGGGCAGGGAGCGGATGAAGTCTCCCGCGCCCGCCGCGCCCGCCGCGCGCTGGATCTTCGGGCGCGGCGCCGCGGGCGCGTACAGGGCGATGTTCTCAGCGACCGTGCCCGCGAACAGCGTCGGGTGCTGGGGCACCCACGCCAGGCGCGAGCGCCAGCTCTCCGGGTCGATGTCGCGCAGATCCACACCGCCGCATGCGATGCGCCCCTCGCTCGGGTCGGCCAGGCGCATCAGCAGCCGGGCGAGCGTGCTCTTGCCCGCGCCGCTCGGCCCCACCAGCGCAGTGACCGTGCCGGGCGCCATCAGAAGATCGATGCCCTGGACGGCCGGTCCGGGGCGGTCGGGATATTCGTATGCAACGCCCTCCACGCTCACCGGCACGCGCGAGGGATCGGGGGCGGTGCGGGCGCCCGGGCGGCGCTCGATCTGCTCGGGCGCTGCCAGCGCCGCGAAGATCCGCTCCGAGGAGCTGCTGGCGTCAGCGCTCGCGTGGAACTGCTGGCCGACCTGGCGCAGAGGGCCGTAGAGCTCCGGCGCGAGCAGCAGCACGGTCAGCCCCGCCTGCAACCCGAGCGCGCCGGATACCAGCTGCACGCCGATCGTCGCAGCCACCAGCGCCGTGCCGATCATCGCGCACAGCTCCAGCACGAGCGCCGAGAGGAACGCTATTCGCAGCGTTGCCATCGTCTCTGCGCGGTAGGCCTCGCCGACCTCCGCCAGCGTCTGCTCCTGCGCGCGCTCGCGCCGGTAGGCGCGCAGCGTGGCAAGCCCCTGCACGACGTCGAGGAAGTGCGCGCCCAGCAGCGCCAGCGCGCGCCAGCGACCCTCCGCCTGTGTGCGCGCGCCGCGGCCGATCAGCACCATGAACAGCACCAGCAGCGGCACCGTGAAGGCGAGGATGCCGGCGGTGATCGGGTCGAGCGTGAGCACCCAGCCGATCACCGCGACCGGCACCGCGCATGCCAGCACCAGCTGCGGCAGGTAGCCGGCGAAATAGGCCTCAAGCGCATCCACCCCCTGCACCGCGGTGCCCGCCAGCTCACCCGTGCGGGCGCCGCCGGGCCTGCGCTCGGGGGCGCGCAGCAGCAGTTGCTCGGCGAGGCGGCCGCGCAGCTCGGACATCACCGCGATCGCGCCCCGTCGCCCGGAGAGCTCGAAAGCGGCGTCTGCGAGCGCGCGCAGCGCGAGCACAGCGCCCAGCGCGATCAGCTCGCCGCGCAGCTGGGAGAGCGACTCGTGGCGCATGACGGCACAATCGATCACGTAGGCCAGCAGCGCCGCCTGGGCGACGATCAGGGCTGCGCTGAGGACTCCGATCAGCGCCGCCAGCGCCAGGTGCAGGCGCGCGGGGGCACTCTCGCCCACGAGCCTGCGATCCACCGGCGAGGGCATCCGTCAGGGAGCCGGCGCCGAGGGCCCCGGAGCCGGCGCGGGGGCCCCGGCGGAGTTGCCCTGAGCGCCACCATCGGATCCGCCTCGGCCCTTGCCGATGTGCTCGATCACCGCCAGCGGTGTGGGCGTGCCCTGGAAGTCGTCTCGCCCGAGCCGGTGGCGGAAGACCCAGTAGGTCCAGCCCTGGTAGGCGAGAACGATCGGCACGAAGATCACCGCCACGACCGTCATCACCGTCTGGGTGTAGTGCGTCGAGGACGCAGCCGCCAGCGACAGGCTGAACGCGTGGTTGGTGGTGGACCCGAGCGCCGTCGGGTAGAGCTCGAAGAACAGGCTCGTGAACAGCAACGCGATCGCACCGGAGCTCAGACCGAACGCCCAGCCCTCACGTCCCCGTGCCAGCATCACCGAGACCGCGCCCAGGAGCGCCAGCGCACCGACGGCGATGATCTGCGCGGAGATCTTCACGCCACCGCGGTCCTGGTCGATGGCGGTCCACAACAGGAAGCCGGCCATCAGCGCGAGGCTCACGGGCGCAGCGCGGCGAGCGACGGCGCGCGCCCGTGCCACCATCTCGCCTTCGGTGCGAAGCGCGAGGAAGATCGCCCCGTGCGTGAGGAACAGCGACAGCGTCACGAGGCCGCCGAGCAGCGCGTAGGGGTGCAGCAGATCCCACAGTTTGGCCGTCACGTTGTGCGCCGAGTTCATCGGCACGCCGTGGATGATGTCCGCCCAGCCCACGCCCCACAGCAGCGCCGCAAGGAAGCTGCCCACTACAGCCGTCCACTCCCACGTGGCGCGCCAGCGCGGCGAGTCCTCCTTGCCCCAGAACTCGAACGACACGCCGCGGATGATCAGTGAGGCGAGGATCAGGAACAGCGCCAGGTAGAAGCCGGAGAAGAGGCTCGCATACCAGCCGGGAAACGCTGCGAACGTCGCGCCGCCGGCCGTCAGCAGCCAGACCTCGTTGCCGTCCCACACGGGCCCGATCGTGTGGATGATCATGCGCTTGTCGGTTTCGTCGCGCGAGAGCGCGCGGATCAGCATGCCCACGCCGAAGTCGAATCCCTCCAGCACGAAGTAGCCGATCCACAGCACCCCGATCAACAGGAACCAGAGTGTCTGCAGGAAGTTGGGGTCGCGCATCGCTCGCTCCTAGTAGGCCAGCACGAGGTCGCCGCGCCGCTTCTCGGCCGGTGTGGGAGGCTCGCCGCCGTGCTCGGGGTCGGGGTCGGCTTCGGGGCCGTGGTCCATCTCTTTGAAGAACAGGCGCCCGCCGATCAGCAGCAGGATCCCGTAGAGCAGCGTGTAGCCGACGATGGTGATGATGATCGAGACGGAGCCCACCAGCGGTGAGCGCGCGTCGCTCGTCTTCAGCAGGCCGTAGACCACCCACGGCTGGCGGCCCATCTCGGTGAAGATCCAGCCGCTGAGGTTGGCCAGCGGCGGCAGGAACGCGCCGGCGACGGCGGCGCGCAGGAACCAGCGCCTGCGCTCCAACGGGCCCTTGCGCACCAGCCACAGCCCCGCCAGCGGGATCAGCAGCAGCAGCACGCCGACACCGGCCATGATCCTGAATGTCCAGTAGGTCACGCCGAGGATCGGCACGTAGTCGCCGGGGCCGAATTTCTTGACGTCTTCGGCCTGCAGCTGGTCGACGCCCTTCACTTCACCGTTCCAGGAGGCCGTGCTCAGCAGCGAGAGCACGTGTGGGATGCGAATGTCGGTGTTCAGGCGCTTGGGGAAGTGCTCGAACGGGGCCACAGCGAAGATCGACAGGCTCGCGCCCTTGGTCGTCTTGTAGAGAGCCTCGGCCGCAGCCATCTTCATCGGCTGCTGTTTGTCCATCAGCATCCCCTGGGTGTGCCCGAAGGCTCCCGTGAGGACGGCCGCGGCGAGCGTCAGCGGCAGCACCTTCCTGATCGAGCGGCGGTAGACCTCGTTGCCACGGTTGCGCATCAGCGCCAGCGCCGAGATGCCGAGCACCAGGAAGCCACCCGTGCACAGCGCCCCGAAGATGGTGTGCGGGAAGGCCAGCAGCAGCGTCGAGTTGGTCAGCACGTCGAAGATGCTCTTCAGTTCGGCGCGGTGGGTGACGTGGTTGATCGCGTAGCCGACCGGGTGCTGCATCCAGGAGTTGGCGGCCAGGATGAAGTAGGCGGAGAGCACAGCTCCGAACGCGGTGAGCCACATGGTGGCGAGATGCACACGCGGGGAGAGGCGGTTCCAGCCGAAGATCCAAAGCCCCAGGAAGGTCGACTCCAGGAAGAAGGCCATCAGACCCTCCATCGCCAGCGGGGCGCCGAAGATGTCGCCCACGTAGCGGGAGTATTCAGACCAGTTCATCCCGAACTGGAACTCCTGCACGATCCCAGTCACCACGCCGATCGCAAGGCTGATGAGCATGAATTTGCCCCAGAAGCGGGTCATGCGCAGGTAGACCTCCTCGCCGCTGCGATACCAGCGCGTCTGGCAGTAGGCCACCCATGCCGCCAGGCCGATCGACATCGGCACGAAGATGAAATGGAAGACGGTGGTGATGCCGAACTGCAGGCGGGCGAGTTCGAGGGTGTTCATGGCGAGGAAGCTACAAGCGCTCTGCAGAGCCAGGATCAGCGCCCTCTCGCACAATTACGGCGGGGAACTACGGAGCGTGGAGACCACGCACGGCCAGCGCTGTCGCGAGACAGCGGCCGGCCAGCTCGCGCAGCGTTCAGTGCCCCACCAGGTCGCGGCGCCTGAACGCCGCCAGCGCGAGCGCCGCGCAGCCCGCGCCGATGCACGCCATCGCCACCGCCGATCCCGGGTGCAGCGTCTGCGCGGGGATCAGCGCCACGTGCGCGAACGGCGTCAGCTGCACGAGCCAGTGCGGAGCGCCCAGCAGCGAGCCCACCAGCTGCCACAGGAAGCTGAGCACCACCAGGCCGTAGGCGACGGGTGCGCAAGCGCGCGGAGCCAGCGCGAACAGGAGCGCCGCCACGCCCAGGAACAGCAGCGCAGCAGGCATGCAGTTGACGCCCGCCTCGAGCATCCTCGCGAGCGAGATCGACACTCCCTGCGTGGCCGTGCCCACCCACGCGAGCAACCCCGCGGCCAGCGACAGCGCGAGCGCGCCGCCCGCCGTCAGCAGCAGCCGCCCACCAAGCCACGCGCTGCGCGTGGAGGGCTCGGCGAGCAGCGTCTCCACGCGCCCCTCCGCCTCCTCATGGCGAGCCGCGCTGCACTGCGCGCAGCAGAACAGGCTGATCGCCAGCACGAAGAAGATGAACACGAACGACAGGTAGCCACGCGGCGTCAGGATCGAGCCCGCGCCCAGGCTCGAGATATCCCGCTGAATGCGCGCCGAGACCCCCACCGCGGAGATGCTCGCGGAGATCGTGCCCAGGATGAACGCAAACGCCGCCACGCCCGCGATCCAGACCGCGAGCCCGGTCGTCTCGGCGCGCAGCGCCTGCGCGGTCGGGGAGGACAGCAGGCGCAGGCTCGCGGGCGCTGTGTCGCGCTCGGCGAGCAGGCCGGTGCCGAGGTCGCGCCGCAGCGATATCCGCCAGGCGGCCGCACCCATCAGCAGGCCGGCGGCGAGCACCGCGATCAGCACCAGCGGGCGCTCCCCGGTGAAGGGCCTCATTTCCTCGGCCCACCCAAGCGGGGTGGCCCATCTCAGCCAGCCGGCTCCGCCGACCGTGTCGGCGATCACGCGCAGCGCGAACAGCACCCCCACCAGCGCCCCGCCCAGGTCAAGCGCCAGGCGACGCGTGGGCGCGATCTGGCTCACGAGAGCACCTGCCGCGGCGCAGACGAACCCAACCGAGGTGCTCGCGAGGGCAAGGAAGGCGCAGGGGCCGGCGGGCAGCCCCGCGGCCAGCAGCCCGGCGAGCTCGGCGGCCCACAACAAGACCAGCCCGCAGGCGATCGACGCCATCGCCGCAACGTAGGCGCCGGTGCGCCCGAGCGCGCCGGCGAGCACGAGCTCGGTGCGCCCGGCATCCTCCTCCGTGCGCAGAGCGCGCACCGCCGCCAGCAGGCCGAACGCGGCGGCCGCGATCGCCAGCGTGCCGCCCACCCTCCACGCGGTGTAGCCACCCACGCCGAGCAGGTCGTGGGGTTCGCCGTAGAAGAGCCGGATCGCCGTGTTGCCGGCGAAGCTGCGTGCGAAGCCGGCGCGGTCGGCGAGCGTGGGGTAGGCGTGCCGGTAGGCGGCCACCTCGACCGCGGAGTACAGCGCGAACGTCCACGCGAACGCGAGCACCCGCACGCGCGTGTCCCGCAGCATGCTCGCCGCGAGCGCGCGCCAGCCGGCGCTCATGCAGACGCCGGCTGGTCGTAGTGGTGCAGGAAGATCTCCTCCAGCGACGGCTCGCGGGTGGTGAGCGCCGCCACCTGGTGCCCTGCCAGCGCTGCGATCAGCGGTCCCACGGCTCCTGCGACCTGGTAGCGCACGGCGTTCTCGCCGGCGGGCTGCGCGCTCACTCCGGCCAGCGGCGGAAGCTCGGGCGCCGGGCCGGCGAAGCTGACCTCGACGCTCTGCGCGGAGAGATGTCGCAGATCCGCCAGCGTCCCCTCATCCACGAGCCGGCCCTCGCGCAGGATGCCCACCCTGTCGCAGAGCGCCTCCACCTCGCTGAGGATGTGCGACGAGAGGAACACAGTCTGCCCGCGCTCCTTGGCCTCATGGATGCTCTCGCGGAACGCCACCTCCATCAGCGGGTCGAGGCCGCTGGTGGGCTCGTCGAGCAGCAGCAGATCAGCGCGGGTGGCCAGCGCCGCGACCAGCGCGACCTTCTGGCGGTTGCCCTTGGACATCGCCCGCAACTTGCGCCCGGTCTCCAGCTTGAAGCGCGCCACCAGCACGGCCCGGTAGGCGGCGTCCTCCCCGCCGTGCACCCGCGCGAGGAAGTGCAACGTCTCCTCGGCGGTCAGCGACGGCCACAGGGCGGGCTCGCCGGCGACGTAGGCCACACGCCGATGCGCCCTCACCGGGTGTGCCCAGCAATCGATGCCAAAGAGCGCACCAGCGCCCGAGCTGGGGCGGTGCAGCCCCAGCAGAAGCCTCAGCGTGGTCGTCTTGCCCGCTCCGTTTGGGCCAAGGTAGCCGTAGACCTCGCCCCGCTCCACCCGCAGGTTCAGACGGCGCAGCGCATCCACGCTGCCATAGCGCTTGCTGAGGTTCTCCGTGCGGATCGCCGGCACCGCGTGCTCCCGCGCCCCCACCGGGACGGATACTCGATCTCCGCCTGGGTCGGGGGGCGCCATGACTAGAGGTTTCAGTAGCGGGCGGACTGCAAGATCCGTGATTTACCACCACATGGCCGAGAGCTTCTGCGGAAGCCGCGCGGCGCCGCGGAACCTACCTTGGCCACATGGCCTCGCATCTGCACCTGGCAGCGACCGCGACGATCGACGCTCCCGGGCGCGAGCGCGCCGAGCACGCGCTGATCCGCGTGGTCGTCGCGGATGACCACGCGCTGCTGCGCCGCAGCATGCGCCTGCTGCTGGACAGCGAGGGGGATGTCGAGCTGATCGCCGAGGCGGAGGATCTGACCAGCGCGGCGCGCCAGGTGCAGGGCACCCACCCGGACGTGCTGGTGCTCGATCTGACGATGCCCGGGGGATCGAGCATCGAGGCGATCGGAAGACTGCGCGAGGAGGCGCCGGAGACCCAGATCGTCGTGATCACGATGGACGACAGCCCCGTGTTCGCGCAACGCGCGATCGCCGCGGGGGCGCTCGGGTACGTCTCCAAGGAGCTTGCCGACATCGAGCTGCCCGGAGCGGTGCGCGCGGCCGCCGCGGGCGAGCAGTTCGTCAGCCCGCGTCTGGCGGCGCGCCTGGATGCGCTGAACCGCTCGCTCGCCGAGAACCGGTTGACGCCGCGAGAGGTGGAGGTGCTGAGGCTGATCGCCTTCGGCCACACGAGCGTCGAGATCGCGCGCAAGCTGCACCTCTCCCCGCGCACCGTCGAGACCCATCGCGCCCACGTGCACCGCAAGCTCGGCCTGAGCACGCGGGCGGAGCTGGTGCGCTACGCGCTAAGGCGCGGGCTGCTCGGCAGCTGAGCCAGCGCCGCCAATCCCGCCTGCCGCACCTGCCGCACCAGCCGCACTCGCCGGGCTCGCCGCGCCGGGCAGCGCACGCGGGATCGGCAGGCGCGCACGCACGCACGTGCCCTGCGCGCCGGAGTCGATCTCCATGGTGCCGCCGGCCAGGCTCACGCGCTCGCGCATGCCGGCGAGCCCGAACCCGGGGCTGAGCGCCCGCGTGTCGAATCCCGTGCCGTCGTCGGCGACCTCGATCACCAGCTCGCCGTCGAGCTCGGTGACGGTCACCGACACATGCGCGCCGGGAGCGTGCTTGGCCGCGTTGGTGAGTGCCTCCTGCGCGAGCCTGTAGGCCGCCATCTGCAGGCTCTCGTCCAGTGCCGCCTCACCCTCCCCCCTGCCGCTGATCGACAGCTCCGCGTCGATCGAGAGGCCGCTCTGCTCGCGGTGGCGATCGATCAGCGATTCGAGCGCGGTGCGCAGGCCGAGCTCGTCCAGCGCGGCTGGGCGCAGCTCGGTGATGATCGAGCGCAGGTTGCCGATCTCCTGCTCGATGCGTCCCACGGCGTCGCGCATGGCGCTCTGGGAGGCGTCGAGCTCCCCGCGCTTGAGCGCCGCGGAGAGCAGCACCCGCAGGCCTCCGAGCGCCTGCAGGGTCTCGTCGTGGAGCTCGCGCGCCCAGCGCCTGCGCTCGGCGTCCGCGGCGGCCAGCGAGCTGCGCAGCCGGTCGGCCTGCACGCTCTGGGCGAGAGCGACCGCGGTGGCCGCGCTGGCGGCGAAGGTGCGCAGCATCTGCTCGTCATCGGCGCTGAAGCCATCGTCCTCCGCGGCTTCCTCGCCGCGGTCGAACGCCGCCAGCACCCCCATGCCGTCGCCTCGATGGACCATCGGCACCAGCAGCGCCGTGCGCGCGCCGGGGACGCCGAACTCCTCCGCGGCTATGCCCAGGCGCGTGCTCACATCGGGGATGCGCTCCGGGCGCCGGCGCTGGAGCACCTGCCCGGAGGTGGAATCATCGAGCGCCAGGCGCCTGCCCATCGCTCCCTCCACGCGCCCCGCGCCCGCGTGGACGACCAGCTCGCTGCCCTCCCGCAGCATGATCACCAGACTGGCCGCCCCCACCAGCGCGCGGCCGCGCTTGGCGATCAGCTCGAGCACCGGCGCCAGCTCGATCTCGCCGCCGATCGCAACGGCGACGTCGCGCGTTGCCTCCAGGCCCCGCACCGCTTTCTCGAGCTCGCCGCGACGGCGCTCGCTTGTCTGGTAGAGACGCGCGTTGTCGATCGCGACCGCGGCCCACTCGGCGAGGATCACGGCGGCCTGCTCGTCCTCCTCGCTGAAGGATCCGTCGAGCTTCTCGGCCAGGTACAGGTTCCCCCAGGTCTCACCGCGGATCGCGATCGGGACGCCCAGGAAGCTGCGCATCACGGGGTGTCCGGTCGGGAAGCCGTAGCTGCGGGGATGCCCGCCGACGTCGTCGAGGCGCAGCGGGCGCGGTTCTTCGATCAGCACACCCAGAACGCCCCTGCCGCGCGGGAGGTCGCCGATGGCGCGATGCGTCCTCTCATCAACGCCCGAGGTGAGGAACCGGGAGAGTTCGGTGCGGTGCTCGCCGAGGATCCCCAGGGCGGCGTAGCGTGCCCCGGTGAGCTCGCGGGCGGTCTCGAGGACCCTGTCGAGGACCACCTCGGGGTCCAGCTCGGTGACGATCGCGCGCGCCACCTCCAGCAGCCGGCGAGTCCAGCTCTCCTCTGAAGAAGCGGGCATCCGCGGACAGCTTATGCACGCGAGCGCCGATCGTGGCAGCGGATCTTGCATGACCGCGGGGGCTCCCGGGCAAGGCGGCCGCGCTGCGATCGGTAGTTATCCGCGCCCCGGCTGCGGCGTGTCCCCTAGCGCCGGGCCGGTGCCGCGGCCTAGCCTTGGCGTGGGGAGGCACATGAACGAGATGCTCAGATGCCACCACTGTGGCGAGGTGATCGGGGTCTATGAGCCCCTGGTGGTCTACGTTGACGGCCGCTCGCGGGAGACCTCGCGGGCGCGCGAGCCGCACGCGGGCGGGGACGGCGAGCCGGTCTTCCACAGCGCGTGCGCGCGAGGCACCGAGCAGCACCCCGAGTCTCAGTAGTTTTCCCTCGGACGTCGGCGGCTTTACTCACTGGCCGCGCGCCGCGCCCTGAACTAGGTTGTCCCCATGTCGCAGGCAGGTTCACAGAAGAGGCTGCGCGTGCTGATCGCAGGCGGCGGCATCGCGGCGATGGAGACGGCGCTCGCGCTCGCCGACCTCGCCGGCGAGCTCACCTCGGTCAGCGTGCTGGCGCCCAACAGCGAGCTGGTCAACCGCCCGATGACCGTGCGCGAGCCCTTCGCATATCCGCAGGCCCGGCGCTATCCGCTGGCGGAGATCGTGAGCGAGGCGGGCGCCGAGCTCCTCACGGACACGCTCGCGTGGGTCGATCCGGTAAAGCGCGTCGCACACACGGACTCCGGCGCCGAGATCGAGTACGACGCGCTGGTGCTGGCGCTGGGCGCGCGGGCGAGCGTCCGCTACAAACACGCGCTGACGATCGACGACCGGCGCCTGGACGAGACGCTGCACGGGCTGATCCAGGATCTCGAGGGCGGCTACATATCGACGCTCGCCTTCGTCGCACCCGGGCGGATGGCGTGGCCGCTGCCGCTGTATGAGATCGCGATGATGACCGCCGGGCGCGCCTGGGACATGGGCATCGACGTGACCACGACGCTGATCACCCCCGAGGACCGTCCGCTGGGGATCTTCGGCACCGCCGCCAGCGAGGCCGTGGCGGGCTGCCTGAAGCGAGCGCGCATACAGGCGGTCACCTCCTCCTACGCGGAGGTTCCGCACACGGGCGAGGTTGTCATCAACCCCGGCGACCATCACCTGAAGGTGGACCGGGTGATCGCGCTCCCGGAGCTCTACGGCCCGTGCCTGCGCGGCATCCCGCTCAGCGAACACGGCTTCATCCGCGTGGGCCCGCACGGGGAGGTGCTCGATGTCGAGCGCGTCTACGCCGCCGGCGATGCCACCGAGTTCCCCATCAAGCACGGCGGAGTGGGCTCCCAGCAGGCTGATGCGGTCGCCGAATCGATCGCCGCGCTCGCGGGCGCGCCGCTGGAGCCCCAGCCGTTCCACCCGGTGATACACGGCATGCTGCTGACCGACGCCGAGCCCGTGTACCTGACCGCGCGCATCACCGGCGGACAGGGGTTCAGCTCCGAAGTGACCGACGGCCCCACCTGGTCCCCGCCCGGCAAGCTGGCCACGAGATACCTCTCGCCCTATCTGGATCGCCACGACCGCGAGCACAGCGGGGCTGCGTCTTGAGCGAGGCAGAGCAAGCCGAGCGGGCTCCCTGCCTGGTGGCCGGCTATGACGCGACCGACAGCTCGCGCCTGGCGGTGTCCTGGGCGGCCAACGAGCTGCCCAGCGGCGGCAGGCTGGTGCTCGTGCGCTCCGGGCGCTCGCTGCACGCTCCACCGTCACCTCTGTCCAGCCGCGAGGAGCGCGCGCGTGTTGGACAGGCGATCTTCGAGGAGCTGCTGCTCGACGGCGACGAGCAGCTCCTGGACCTGAACCTCAGCACCGAGCTCTCCGACGAGGATCCCGCGAGCGCGCTGATCGGCTCGGCCGAGCGCCACCACGCGGATGCGATCGTGATCGGCTACGAGCCGCACTCGGCCGCGCACCGTGCGGTGGGCGTGTTGACAGACCAGCTGCTGGCGCGCTCTCCCGTCCCTGTGATCGCCGTCCCCAGCAGCACCGTCGTCAGCCGCGGGCGCGGTCTCGGACGGGCGCGTGAGGCCGCCGCGCAGGCCGCCAGCGGCGACGCCGGACAGTGATGTTGCGCCGGGGCGCCGTGGCCGCCGCGGGCTAGAGTGGGCCGCAAACGCCGAGCGCAGGAGGGCCCATGCAGGCAGTCGTGATCAGCAGGACCGGGGGGCCGGAGGTACTCGAGCTCGAAGAGGTCCCGCGTCCGGATCCCGCCGACGGGGAGGTCCTGATCAGGGTGCGCGCGGTCGGGATCAACCCGATCGAGTGGAAGTTCAGGCGCGGCGTCATCCCGAGGGAGCTGCCGGCGGTGCTGGGCAGCGATGTCTCCGGTGTCATCGCCAGATCGCTTGCGCCCGGCTTCGCCGAGGGGGATGAGGTGTTCGGCTTCGCCGCCAGCGGCGGCTACGCGCAGTACGCCGCCGCCGGCGCGTCCTCCATCGCCATGCGCCCGGCGGCGCTCAGCGACGAGCAGGCCGCAGCGCTGCCGGTGGCCGGGTTGACAGCGTGGCAGGCGCTGTTCGACCGAGGTGAGCTCCGCCGCGGGCAGAGCGTGCTCGTCGCCGGCGCCGCGGGCGGTGTCGGCCATCTTGCCGTGCAGTTCGCAAAGGTCGCCGGAGCCGACGTGATCGGCACCGGCTCGGGCCGCAACCGCGACTTTGTGCTCGGCCTGGGCGCGGACGTCTATCTGGACTACGCAAGCGAAGACCCTGCGCAGCTGCAGCGCCAGGTGGACGTGGTGTTCGACACCGTCGGCGGGGCGGCGAGCGCTTCGCTGCTCGGCGCCCTGAGCGACGGCGGCGTGTTCGTGTCGATCGCCGGAGAGCCGCCCGCGGCGACCGAGGAGCGCGACGTGCGCTGGGAGAAGCTGATCATGAGCCGCGATGCTGAACAGCTCGCCGAGATCGCCCGCCTGGTGGCCGGCGGCGAGGTGCGCGTCGAGATCGCAGAGGTGATGGCCCTGGGCGACGTGCGCAGGGCGCATGAGCTCAGCGAGGCCGGACACACGCGCGGCAAGATCGTGCTGTCCGTGGGCGAGTAGCGCAGACCGTGTCAGGCCCGGGCGAGCGAGGGCTGCGGTGAGCGCCGCTGACGGCGCCGCAGGGCGAGCAGGCCCATCAGCGCCACGAGCAGGCATGTGAGTCCCCCGGCGCTCAGACCGGCGCGGGCTCCGAGGGCCGCCATCAGCCAGCCCACCAGCGGCCCGCCGATCGGAGTGGATCCCTGGAAGGCCACGAACCACAGCGACATCACGCGTCCGCGCATGCTGGGCGCGGCGGACAGCTGCAGGGTCGAGTTGCCGGTGGACATGAACGAGATGCTCGCCGCTCCCGCGAGCGCCAGGGCGATCAGCTCGAGCGGAAGGTCGGGCGCGGCGCCTGCCGCGAGCAGCAGCACGCCGAATGCAGTGGAGGCGAGCACGAGCGTGTGCAGGCCCGTGCGCCCCCGCGCCGCCACCAGCAGCCCGCCCACCACGGCACCCACACCCATCGCGGCGGTCATGAATCCGTATCCCGTGGCGCCCGCATGCAGGCCCTGGCTGGCCATGACTGGCAGCGTGACCTGGAACTCGTAGGCCATCGCTCCCACGAGCGCCATCATCAGCAGGGGCGCGGCGAGCTCCGGGGTGCTTCGGATGTAGCGCAGGCCCTCGCGCAGCTGACCGGGCTCGTGGCCGCTGGGCGGGCTCGGATGGATGGCGCGCAGGTCGAGCGTGATCAGGGATGCGAGCACCGCGGCGAAGCTCGCGGCGTTCAGCAGGAAGCAGAGCCCCTCGCCGACGGTGGCGATCAGGATCCCCGCCAGAGCCGGCCCGATGATGCGTGCGACGTTCACCAGCACGGAGTTCAGCGTGACCGCGTTGCGCAGGCTCTCGGGACCGACCATCTCGAGCATGAAGGCCTGGCGGGCGGGATTCTCGAAGGCGTTGTTGAGCCCGAGCGCCACCGCCAGCGCACCGATCTCCCACAGGCGCACCGATCCTGTCACCGTCAGCACCCCCAGCACCAGCGCCTGGACCCCCATCGCCGCCTGCAGGGCGACCATCAGGCGTCGCTTGTCCACGCGGTCGGCAACCACGCCGCCATAGGGGCAGAGCAGCAGCACAGGCAGCGTCTGCAGGGCCACGATCAGGCCGAGCGTTGTGGCGGAGTGCGTGATGCTGAGCACCAGCCAGGACTGCGCCGCCATCTGCATCCAGGTGCCCGTGAGCGAGATCGACTGGCCCGCGATGTAGCGCCTGTAGTTGGGTATCGCGAGCGCCGCGAAGGTCCGGCCCCCGGCGCCTGGCAGGCCGCTCATCGGCCCGGCGCGGGCAGCCGCGCAGCGAGCTCCTCGAGCACCGGCAGCGCCCGCCAAAGCGCCTCCCGCTGCTGCTCGGAGAGACCATCGACGTGAGCGCCCAGCGCCTGTGCGCGCTCACGGTGGATGCGCTCGCGCAGCCGCCGGCCCACGCCGGTGGCGGCGACCAGCGCGGCGCGCCTGTCCAGGGGATCGGCCGTGCGCGTGATCAGCCCCATGTCGCCCAGCTGAGCGGCGATGCGGGAGAGCATCGTGGGGTTCAGGCCCTCGATCGAGGCCAGCTCGGAGAGGCCGAGCGGGCCGTGACGAACGATCGTGAACAGCACGGAGATCTGGGAGGGCGTCAGCTGCGAGGCCGACGCGGTGCTGCGCAGGCGCCGCGATAGACGCCCGATCACCGCTCGCAGGCGCGCGGTCTGATCGGCCTGCGCGGGGTCCGCCGGCTCCTTCGTGCGCGGGGGCGCTGCCACCGTCATCGATCTCTCCGTCCTTTGCCAGATGATTGCTTGCCGGCAAGCATTATAGAGGATGCCCAGCGCCGAGCCGGCGGGCGAGCGGCCACACCGGCCGGCGGACGGCGGGCAGGGTAGGTTTTGCCCGGTGGAGATCGCGCCGAGGAGCTCGGGGCACCCGCTGTGAGCGCCGTGCGATCGCGGCCCCCGACGGCGAGCGGCGAGGCATCCGACCAGGCTGTCAGCGCGCGCGAGCTGAGCGTCCAGCGCGGCGGGCGCGAGGTGCTGCACGGGATCACCTTCGAGCTGCGCGCGGGCGCCATCACGGGGCTGATCGGGCCGAGCGGCTGTGGCAAGACGACACTGATGCGGGCGATCGTCGGCGTGCAGCGCAGCGTGCGGGGCGAGCTGAGGGTGCTCGGGATGGCGGCGGGCAGCGCGGCGCTGCGCGGGCGCCTTGGCTACGGGACGCAGTCGCTGGCGGCCTACGAGGATCTGACGGTGCGCGAGAACCTCGATTACTTCGGCGCTCTGACGGGCGCGCCGCGGGAGCAGACCGGGCAGCTGCTGGAGCGGGTCGGGCTGGAGGATTCCGCGGCCCAGCTCGTGCGCTCGCTCTCGGGCGGGCAGCGCTCACGCGTCTCGCTGGCCATCGCGCTGCTGGGCGGGCCGTCGCTGCTGGTGCTCGATGAGCCCACGGTGGGCCTCGACCCGGTGCTGCGCGAGCGACTGTGGGGACAGTTCCGCGAGCTCGCCGGCGCCGGCGCCTCGCTGGTGATCTCCAGCCACGTGATGGACGAGGCGGGCCGCTGCGACGAGGTGCTGCTGATGCGCGAGGGGCGCATCCTCGCCCAGGCGCCACCGGCCGAGCTGATGCGGCGCACCGGCAGCGGCGACCTCGACGGGGCGTTCCTGAAGCTCGTGGCCGAGCGCTCGTGAGGGGCGGGGCAGCCACGGCCGCGCGCGTGCTGCGCCAGCTTCGCCACGACCCTCGAACCGTCGGCCTGCTGCTGGGTGTGCCCGCGGTGCTGATGAGCATCTTCCGATTCGTCTATGACCACGAGCACGCCGCGTTCGAGCGGGCCGGCCCGGAGCTGATGGTGCTGTTCCCGCTGTTCACGATGTTCCTTGTGTCCTCGGTGGCGCTGCTGCGAGAGCGCACCAGCGGCACGCTCGAACGCCTGTTGACCACGCCGCTGAGCAGGCTCTCGCTGGTGGGCGGCTACGCGCTGGCGTTCACGTCGCTGGCCTGCATCCAGGCGGGCATCGTGACCGCGCTCAGCCTCGGCGCGCTGGGCCTGAAGCTCGCAGGCAGCACCGCGCTGGTGGTGGTGCTCGCCGCCACGGTCGCCCTGCTCGGCCTCGGCCTGGGCCTGCTGGCCAGCGCATTCGCCCGCAGCGAGTTCCAGGTGGTGCAGTTCTTCCCGGCCACGATCCTGCCCCAGCTGCTGCTTTGCGGCCTGCTGGTTCCACGTGCGCGCATGGGCGCGGTGCTGCACGGGATCTCCGACGCGCTGCCGATGTCCTACGCCGTGGACGGCATCCGCCACCTCTCCCTGGGGCGGGGCGCGAGCTCTGCGGCTGTGGGCGACGTGGCGATCGTGCTGGCCTACGCGCTCGGCGCGATCCTGCTGGGAGCGCTGACGCTACAGAGGCGAACCGACTGAGAGCGTCGTGCCGCGTTGCGTCGTGAGCCGTTCTCCGTGCGTCGCGGCCGGCAGGGGCCGCTCGCGGGCCTGCCGTGAGCCCCTCTTAGAGGGCTCCGGCCAGCTGCGACGCCCCGGGGACGGTTTCGGCTATCGAGAACCCTGAGCGCCTGGCCTGGCTGGTGAGGCCTTCCACCTGCGCGTCGGCGGAGGAGAGCGCACCCGCGTCGACATGACCGCCCTTGAGCCGGGCGGCCAGCGAGGCGAGCTCTGCGAGCAGCGCGTCGAATGGCGCGAGCAGTTTGGAGAGCAGCGGGCTGGCCTTCGCGTCCGCAAGCGCGAGGCGCAGCTCGTGGTAGGCGAACAGGCCCGCGAGCGCCGCCTTGGCCAGCGCGATCTTGTGTTTGAACAGGCCGTGCGTGAACGCGCCGCTCTTGAAGGGCGCATAGATGTAGTGGTGAAAGGCCCCCAGCGCCAGCCCCGCGTGCAGCACCGCGGTGGGCAGTGCCACTGCGCTGGAGCTGCTCGAGGCTGCGCCGGGCGACGTGCTCGCCGGAGCGGAGGCCTTGGAGGCGCTGGAGCTCGTGGAGCTGCCACATCCGGCGAGCAGCAGGGCTGCGCCGAGCGCGAGCACGCAGATGACCCTGCTTGCTGGAAGCGACACCGCCGAATCCCCTCAGGAAGTGATGGCCGCGGCCATCTCGTCAAATGCCTGCACGTAGTCGTCTACAGCCTGCTCGGTGTGGGTGACCGACAGCGTCCACTCCTCCTCGCGGCCGGGCGTCATGTAGATGCCGCGGTTCATGTTCCAGACCCATGCCAGCTCGGTCACCGCGACGTCCTGGTTGGCCTTGAAGCTCTCGTAGTCGATCACCGGCTCGGTGGAGAAGGTGACGCACCCCTTGGAGCCGATGCCGACCGCGTAGCCGGGCAGGCGATGGCGCTCGATGACCGCTTCGCAGCCCGCCAGGATGCGCTCGTTGAGCGCTTCCAGGTGCTCGTAGGCGGCCGGCGTGAGCACCTCCTGCAGGCTGGCGCGTGCGGCGGCCATGGCGAGCGGGTTGCCGTTGTAGGTGCCCACCTGGTAGACGCTGCCGTCCTCCACCACGCTCATCACGCGCTCGGTGCCGCCGATCGCGCCCGACGGGAGCCCGCCTCCGAGCGTCTTGGCCATGGTGACCATGTCAGGGCGCACGCCAAAGCGCTCCGTCGCTCCGCCCGCGGCGATCGCCAGGCCGGTCTTCACCTCGTCGAAGATCAGCACGATGTCGTGGCGCGCGGTGATCTCGCGGACCTGCTGCAGATAGCCATCCTGCGGCAGCACCACGCCGAGGTTCATCATGGCGGCCTCCATGATCACGCAGGCCGGCTTGCGGCCTTCGCGCTCCAGGCGCTCGATGCGCCGCTCCATCGCCGCCGCGTCGTTGAACGGCACGGCGATGGTGAGATCGCTCACCGCCCTGGGGATGCCCGCACCGTAAGGCAGCGAGGCGAGGTTGTCGCGATCGCCGATGTCCTCGTAGGGAACCCCTATGGAGACCATCACCGCGTCGTGGTGGCCGTGGTAGGAGCCGAAGATCTTCACGATCGTCTCGCGCCCGGTAAGCGCGCGGGCGATCCTGATCGCGTCCATCGTGGCCTCGGAGCCGGAGTTGACGAAGCGCCAGCGCTCGAGGCCGAAGCGCTCCGCGAGGTCCTCCGCGACGATCACCGTGTCCTCGGTGACCGCGGCGAAGTGCGTGCCCAGCGCGACGCGCTCGCGCACAGCCCTGACGATCGCCGGATGCGCATGGCCCTGGACCATCGAGCCGAAGCCGTTGTGGAAGTCCCAGTAGGTGTTTCCGTCGATATCCGTCACCCGCGCGCCCTCGCCCGCCTCGAGGTAGATGGGCCAGGGGTCGCGCAGCTGGTAGGAGGAGGCCACGCCGCCGCTCAGCGAGCCGCGGGCACGGCCGTACATCCTCTCCGACGCGCCCGTGCGGGCGTTGAGTTGCTCGAGCTCGCGCTCCGCGATCTCCGCGACGCGGGCGCCATCTATTTGGATCGGTGTCGTTGTGGGCATGCGTTAGAGCCTAGCTACGTGCGGGCCGCGCGTGGGCAGCGCATCAGCCGAACGCGCCCACGAAGCGCGCGATCTCCTCAAGCGTGTCCTCATCTCCCTCGAGGTGCGGTACGTGCGCCACACCGTCGAGCCACCTGAGTCGCGCTCCGGGTATCAGCGCGGCGGCCTGCTCGTCGATCACCTGCAGATCCTCGACGTCCAGGCGCCCGATCATCACGAGCGTCGGAACCGAGATCTCGCCCAGACGCGGCCAGGCCGGCGGGGTGTCGGCCGGCTCTCCCGGGTCGGGGGCACGCAGGGCGAGCGCGTTCATCTCCAGGAACAGCTCGCGCGCCGGGCCCTCGACACGTCCCTCCTGCGCGCCGGGCCCGTCGAGCCACATCCAAGCGTCCAGCCGGCCGACCTCCTCGATGTCGCCGGCCTCATCGGCCGCCTCGATCAGCGCGTTCAGCTCGGCGGTCGGCCCGGTCTCGGGCTCCGGGTAGGGCGCGCCGCCGATGGCCGTCCCGATCAGAACGAGCCCCGCCACGCGATCGGGGTGGGCGAGGGCGAGGTCGATGGCCGCCTGGCCACCCATCGAGCACGCCACCACGACGGGCCGCTCCAGGCCGGCGGCGTCGAGCACGGCCAACGCGTCGGCCACCGGCGAGAAGCCGTCCTCGCGCTCATAGACCGTCTCCCCGTAGCCGCGCTGGTCGAAGGCGACGCACCGGTGGCGCCCGCCCAGTCGCCCGATCACGTGATGCCAGCCGCGTCGATCGTTGACGCCGGCATGGATCAGCAGGACATCCACCCCGCCCTGCACACCGGTGGTCTCGTAGGCGATGCGCGCCTGCCCGGAGGTCGCGTACGCCGGCTGAGCGCCGCCGCGCGAAGGCGCCTCGGCGCTCATCGCCGCTCCATGGGGTCCGGAGCCCGCCCACCCCACCCACCCCGCCCACCCCGCGCGCCGGCGGCCGCGGGCCCGTGGCCCATCGCCGTGAGCGCGGTGCCTCTGGGATCACAACTTTCAAGCAAAGCGGGAGCGACGGGACTCGAACCCGCGACCTCTGCCGTGACAGGGCAGCGCTCTAACCGACTGAGCTACGCCCCCGCGGTTCGCCCGGATGACCATCACCGGCTCCGCGCGCGTCAATTATGCCAAGAGTCGGGACGCGGGCCCGTGCGGGCTCGTCCTGTCCGATCTGGCCGCACGGCCAGCGCGTGCACTACGCTTGCGCGATGGCACTGGTGGGTCCCCCGGCGATGCGCAGACACCACCCGATTCCGATCATGCTCGCGGACCTGCGCTCCGAGCGAGCGGCCAGCGTCCCGTTCCCACCCGGCGAGACGCGATTCTCGATGGCGCGGACCAGGCGCTGGGCGGAGGACCCGCTGCCGATCCTGCTGGACGCCTACGAGCGCTACGGGCCGGTGTTCACGATTCGCATCCTGCACTGCCCCGTGGTGTTCATGCTCGGGCCAGAGGCCAACCACTACATGCTGGTCTCGCACGCATCCAACTTCACGTGGCGCGACGGCCACATGCGCGACCTGATCCCGCTGATGGGCGACGGGCTGCTGACGATCGACGGCGAGTTCCATCGCCGCTCGCGTCTGATCATGCTGCCGGCTTTTCACCGCGAGCACATCGAGGCCTCGGTCGAGGTGATCGTGCAGGAGACCGATGCGGCGCTGGCGCGCCTTGCGGTCGGCTCGACCCTGGATCTCTATGCGTGGACCCGTCACCTGGCGCTGCGCGTTGCGATGCGCGCGCTGTTCGGCCTGGATCCGGACGGCCCGGCTGCCCGCGCGGTGGACGCTGCGGGGCTGTTCGAGGAGGCGCTTTCGTTCTTCGCCAGCGAGTACCTCTCGCGGATCCTGCGCGGGCCGCGCTCGCCCTGGGCGCGACTGCAGGCCGCCTCGCGCAGGCTGGACATCCTGATCTTCGGGGAGATCTCCCAGCGCAGGCGCACCGGGGAGCGCGGCCTGGACATCCTCAGCCTGTTGCTGGACGCCGAGGACGAGGACGGCAACCGCCTCAGCGATCAGCAGATCCGCGACGAGGTGATGACGCTGATGTTCGCCGGGCACGACACCACCACCTCGACCGTGTCCTTCATGTTCTATGAGCTGGCGCGCAACCCGGGCATCGCCGGCCGCCTGCTGGCCGAGCAGGATGCCCTGTGCGCGGGCGGAGCCCCCTCGCCCGAGCAGCTCCTCTCGGGCGCCCTGCCCGAGCTCGAGATGGTGCTGGATGAGACTCTTCGCAAGTACCCGCCCGCGTGGATCGGACCGCGGCGCGCGGTGGAGGAGTTCGAGTTCGCCGGTCGCCCTGTCCCGGCGAGCGCGTTCGTGAACTACTGCTCGTGGGCCTCGCACCACCTGCCGGACGTCTTCGAGGACCCCGAGCAGTTCAGACCGGAGCGCTTCAGCGCCGAGGCTCGTGCCGCGCTGCCCAAGGGCGCCTACATCCCCTTCGGGGGCGGTTCGCGCATGTGCATCGGGATGCGCTTCGGACAGCTCGAGGTGCGCACGATCGCGGCGATGATCCTGAGCCGCTTCACGCTCGCGCTGCCCGACGGATACGAGCTGAAGATCCGCCAGATGCCCACGATCAGCCCCAGGGACGGGCTGCCGATGGTTGCCCAGCAGCGCCCGCGCAGCCGGCGCACCGAGGTCCCCGCTGCCGCCTGAGCAGCGACCTCAGCGCAGGCGCGCGCTCATCCCCAGCGCGTAGCCGCTGGGCGCACCGGATCCCGACTGCTCGGCGACGGCCTGCACGCCCTCGATGTAGACGCGCGGATCAGAGAACAGCGTCAGCTGCAGCCCTCCCAGCAGAGCACCGGTTGGGCGCGCGATCAGCCTGCCCTCGCTCGCAAGGGCCTGCACGTCGATCGATGCGCCCAGGCCGAAGAGCCCGCCCTGGGCGCGCACCACCACGCTGCCGTCGCGGCTTTCGATCAGCTGCACGCTGACACCAGGGGGCAGAGCCTGCCGGACGTCCTGCTGGGACATGTGGGCCTCGGCGCTGAGCTGTTTCCCGCGCTTGCGGAAGCTGACACGCTGCAGGGTGAGGCCCGCCACCTGAACGGCCTCGGCCGTGAGATCGACGTCCTGCGTGCCGCCCGCTTCCCCCAGGAGGCTGTCCGCCTGCTCGGTGCTGATGCGAAGCGCACCGGTGCGCACGCGCACCGAGCCCGCCTCGCCCCACAGCAGCTCGATCGCGGGCCAGGCGCTCACGCGCACGCTCTCAACCGGGCCATAGCGGCCCAGGCGCGAGGAGATCCGCGAGGCGGCGATCCGCGGCAGGATCAGCTGGGCGATGGCAAGCACGCCCAGCACACCCAGCCCGCCGATCAGCAGGGCTCTGGCCCTGCGTGTCCCGCTGCCCACGCGCCGCATCCCGCGAAAGCTTCGCAGGGGATGCGGCGCGGGCGGCGATCCGCGGGGTGCCGGCGCAGGCCGTGGCGCCCAAAACCTCCGCTAGCCTTCAATCCTCCGCCAGGGGCGCGTAGCTCAGTTGGCTAGAGCACCTCGCTTACACCGAGGGGGTCGCCCGTTCGAGTCGGGCCGCGCCCATCTCCCGACAGGACCGCAACCCCAGCAGATGCCGCCAGGTTCCCGCAGATGAGCGACGACTCCCCCATCCGCATAGCCGTGATCGGCTCAGGCCCGGCCGGATTCTACGCGGCCGGACACCTGCTGAAGGAGCCCTCGGGGCGCGTTGAGGTGGACATGATCGAGCGGCTTCCCACGCCGTGGGGCCTGGTGCGCTCGGGCGTGGCACCCGACCACCCCAAGATCAAGTCGGTGACGCGCGTCTACGAGAAGACCGCTGCGCATCCTCGCTTCCGCTACTTCGGCAACGTCACCTTCGGGGAGCACCTCTCGCGCGAGGATGCGCTGGCGCACTATCACGCGGTGCTCTACGCGACCGGCTCGCCCGCCGACCGGCCGCTGGGCATCCCCGGTGAGGAGCTGCCCGGCTCGCACGCCGCCACGGAGTTCGTGGGCTGGTACAACGGCCATCCCGACCACACCGATCTCGAGGTGGACCTGCTCAGCACAGAGCGAGCGATCGTGATCGGCAACGGCAACGTGGCGATCGACGTGGCACGCATGCTCGTGCTGGCGCCCTCGGAGCTCGCCGGCACCGACACCGCCGACCACGCGCTCGAGATCCTGGCCGCCAGCAGCGTGCGCGAGGTGGTGATCGTGGGGCGGCGCGGTCCCGCGCAGGCCGCGTTCACCAACCCCGAGCTGCTCGAGCTCGGCGAGCTGGCGCAGGCCGACGTGATCGTCGATCCCGCGGAGCTCGACCGCGCGCTGGCGGTGGATGACGCCGTCTCCTCGCAGGACATCACCTCCAGGCGCAACGTCGAGATCCTGCGCGAGTACGCCGAGCGTGCGCCCGCCGGCCACGACAGGCGAATCGTGCTGCGCTTCCTGCTCTCACCGACCGCGCTGCTGGCGGGCGATGACGGCCGCGTGGGCTCCGTCGAACTGGTCCACAACCGGCTGCTCGCCGGCGCCGACGGGCGCCTGCGCGCGGAGGCCACCGGCGAGCGCGAGGTGATCGCGGCGGGCCTGGTGTTCCGCGCGATCGGCTACCGCGGGATCCCGCTGCCCGGCGTGCCCTTCGACGAGCGCAGCGGCGTCATCCCCAACGACCACGGCCGGGTGGTGGACCCCCTCAGCGGCGCCCACGCTCCCGGCGAGTACGTGGTCGGCTGGATCAAGCGCGGGCCCTCCGGGGTGATCGGCACCAACAAGAAGGACGCCCAGGACACCGTCGAGGCGATCCTCGCGGACATCGCGCCAGACCCGGCCGGCGCACAGCGGCCGCTCGCACACGATCCGCCCAACCCCGACTCAGACGCGATCGAGCGCCTGCTTCGTGCACGACGCCCGGACCTCGTCACATACGCGGGCTGGGAGTCGATCGACGCCCACGAGCGCGCGCTCGGCGAGCCCGACGGGCGCCCACGCGTGAAGCTCACACGCATCGAGGAGATGCTGCGTGTCGCAGCAGCCGAATAGCACGCGGGCATCTTCACGAGCCCCGGTGTCCCGTCTGCCACACTGTCCAGCCTCAGGGCCCCGATAGCTCATCTGGTAGAGCGCCGGACTTTTAATCCGGTGGGGCGGGTTCGAGTCCCGCTCGGGGCATCTCCATGGGCCGACCGCGTCACTACAGCGAGCAGGCATTCGAGGCGCTGGTCGGCTCGGCGCTGGACGAACTCCCTGCGGAGTTCCAGCAGGCGCTCGAGCACGTGGCGGTGGTGGTCTCCGACCGCGGCGCCGAGAACCACGCTTACGGCATGTATGTCGGCTCGAGGCTGGGCGGCTCCCCGTTCTTCGGCGGGGGCGGAATGCCCGATGAGATCCTGATCTTCCGCGACACGCTGGTTCGCGACTTCGGCGAGGATCCCGAGCGGCTGCGCGCGCACGTGGTGCAGACCGTGCGCCATGAGGTGGGGCACCACCTGGGCTTCAACGAGGCGGGCGTCCGGGGGCTGGGTCTCTGACCGCACGCGCCCGGCACGCGATGCTGCCGGACGCGGAGAGAGCTAGAGGGAAGGGGGTCCACCCGACCGGTTCGTCGCCCCGCCCGCGCCCGGCAGTTCGAGATTAGCGCCCTCCGTGCGGGCCGGCGGCGTGCGGGGCGGCGCGCACGAGAGCGCCGCCCCCCGCCACCGCCCTCACTCCTTCTGCCGGGCGCTTGCCGAGACCATTCCCAGGCCGGTGGGAGCACCTGCGACAGCGGGCCCTGCGGGCGAGTCGGTGATGCGCGTGCGATGAGCGAGCTCGTGCTGCTCCTCGGCCACCGCGATGTCGTGGGCCGAGGCCGCGAGCGCCAGTTCGAGATCGCGCTGGATGCCCGCCAGCGCCTGCGGCTGCACGCGATGCATCTGGTAGAGACGTGCGCCCCCCAGCAACATGAACGCCAGGAACATGTATGGGAACAGGTTCACCGGATAGGGCGGCGCCGGATAGAAGCTCCCGACGGTGGGCACCAGCAGGCACAGGAACGCAGCCAGCGCGACCGCCACGTCGCGCCGCTTCAGCTCACCCAGCTTGCGCAGATAGAACGGCGCGGCGATGGTGATCAGGAAGTACGCCGAGAGGAACCCGAACGCGGCCATCGTGCCCGCGTCGTCGAACAGCGTCAGCGGGCTGGTTCCCGTGGCGTGCAGGATCATTGCCAGGCCCAGGATCAGCGCGCCGTAGGACGCGAGCGCAACGTGCGGCGTCATGTTCCTGTGGTGAACCGCGTGAGCGCGCTCGGGCAGGAACCCGTGCCCGCTCAGCGGAAAGATGATGCGCGCTCCCGCATTCAGGCACGAAAGCGACAGCGAGAAGAAGCTCACCATCGCCCCGAGCGCCACCGGGATGTGGAAGAAGGAAACCTTGTACGCCGAGGCGATGTTGGTGAGCGGCGTCGCCAGCGTGCCGAGCGAGACCCCCATGTGCTTGGTGGCAAACACCTCCACGTAGCTCATGAACACCATGAACGCACCCGTGATCAGCAGGCTCCAGATCACCGCACGCGGGACGTTGCGCAGCGGGCGCTTGGCCTCGCTGCCCAATGTGGTCGCGCTCTCGAATCCCACCAGGCTGAAGATGCACACCACGATCGCGAAGTCCATCCCCTTCAGGCCCACCCCGTGCAACTTCAGCTGCGAGGTGTCCACCGACAGACCGTGCTTGAACAACACCACCGCAGCGAGCGCCAGGATGCATGTCACCGAAATCGCCTCGAGCGCCAGCGTCAGCAGCGAGGAGATGCGAATGTCCTTCCACGCCACCGTCAGGCACACGGCTCCGCTGATCGCAAACAGCAGAAACGGCGACACGTTCCCGTGCACCCCGATCGCTGACAGGAATTCCTGCGCGAAGATCGCAAAGCCGGCGAGGCCCGCCGTGGCGATGCCCCAGTAGGACCAGATCAGCGCCCAGCCCGACAGCACACCCGCGGAGGGCCCGAGCCCGCGCGCGGTGTATGCGTACATCGATCCCGCGGTGGCCGACCTGCGGGCGAACTGGTTCAGGCCCAGAACAACGAACAGCAGCATGACCGTGCCGAACAGATACGCCGCCCACGTTCCTTCGCCGGCGTCGCCGTATGCGAGCGCGATGATCAGCACTGCGGTCATGGTGGGTGAGATCAGCGCCACCGATTGCGCCAGCAGGGGCGGAAAGCCCAAAGCATGCGGGCGCAGAGTGGGCGCCGACGCCTGTGGACGCTCAACCGAGCGCCTTGCGGCTGTGCCGGTACTCATAACGGGTGGACCCCCTTGTTGTATGTATGAAAAATGCATCCGGCTCCCGCCGGATCGCGCCGAAAGCTACGCCTATAGAGCAGCGCTGCATATGGCCCGGTGGCCAAGCTGTGGCGAGGGGTGCTCGCCACGATTTCGCACTGCGGTGCGATTGCCTGCGGGCGCCGCGCCCGTGCTGGGACACCGGGCCAATAAGTGACAAACAGGGCAACCGTGGCGGCGCGGGCCGCGCTAGGCTCTGAACCTGAGATGGGTCATGTCACCGTCACCCGCCTGGCCGTCTACCCCATCAAGTCATGCGCCGCCGTGTATCTCCCGCGCGCACGCCTGACACCCAGGGGGCTGGAGCTCGACCGCGAGTTCATGCTGGTGGATGATGACGATGATTTCCTCTCACAGCGAAAGGTGCCGGAGCTCGCACTGATCGTGCCGACGCTGGGGCACGGGCACCTCACGCTGAACGCTCCTGGGATGCCAAGCATCCAGCTTCCACTTCAGGAACCGCCAGATGATTCGCGCCGTCTCACCGCCACGCTTCATGGCAAGACGGTCACCGGGCAGCTCGCGCCCGACCATGTGAGCGCCTGGTTCGCCCGCTTTCTCCCCGCGCACAGGGGGCGGGGCCGCTACAGGCTGCTGCGCGTGCGCGAGGACGTGCCGCGGCATATCAGCGAGCGCTACCGCATCGGCGGCGCCTCCAACCTGGTGGGCTTTGCCGACGGCAGCGCCATCCTGCTGGCCAGCGACCGCTCGCTGGCGGAGTTGAACACCCATATGCAGGCCCCGGTGCCGATGGATCGCTTCCGAGCCAACATCGTCATCGACGGCCCGCAGCTGGACGCCTACGAGGAGGACCATTGGCTCGAGCTCGACATCGGTTCGCTGCGCGTCCATGTGACAAAGGCGTGCGACAGGTGCTCGATCCCCGACGTGGATCAGGCCAGCGCCGCCACCGGCAAGGCCGTGCGGCGCGCGCTCGTGACCCGGCGCGGCTTCAACGCCCACGACCCCGCCAACACCGGAGTGTTCTTCGCACAGAACCTCAACCACGTCCATGTGCCCGGCGCCACTGTCGGCGTGGGAGACGCGGTACGCGTGATCCGGCGCGCCGGCTCGCCCAATGTGGTGCTCGGCTCGGCCGTGGCGGGAGCGGCCTAGCCGCAGCCGAGCGTCACGCAGACGGCAGCGTCACGCAGACGGCGTGTGCCCGCACGCGACACCAGCCTGCGCCGCGGGCGGAGCACCCGCGGTCGGATGCGCGCTGCCGCGTGCCGCCAGCTCCAACCGCGCGCCCGCCCACCTGTAGACGGTGTTGCGCTCCATCCAGCGCCGGCGGCCGGCCGTTGCGAGTTGGAAGGAGTGCTGGGTGATCAGGTGAGCCCCGTCGTGGACGCTGCACGTGATGCCCCACAGGAAGCCGTATTCCTCGCCGAAGGCCGCAAAGCCGCCGGCCAGCACGAGCGCGCCGTGCCAGTAGGCATACACGGCGATGTGCTCGAACGTGGTGATATGCCCGACGTCCACGAACAGCTCTTCACGTGCGCCGCCCGCCACGCTTCCCACCGCCACCAGCCCCGGCAGGAAAGGCGCGTCGGTGGAGGTCGTCAACGAAACGCGGCGCCCCGACGCGAGCGTCGCTTCGATGCGCCCGCCCGACGGCTCCAGCGCCGCGCCGGGATGCAGGGCGCGAAGCCTCACCTGCCCCGCTCCGCGCCCGTCGAGGTCCACCGCGGCTCGGTAGAACAGGCGGGGCGAGGCGGCGTCACCTGCGCGCGGGCCGTGAACGGAGCGCCCGACCGCCTCCGCGCGCCCCGCTGCGCCCACCGCGAGCAGCGCCAGGAGGAGCGCCACGGCCGCGGCGAGCGCAGGTGGAGCCGCTGCTGTGCTTCGCATCGGCCAACCGTAGCGTCGTCCAGTTTCGTGCGCGCTGGCGCGATTTCCCTTACGCTTGTCCATAACTCCCGGGGAGTCGGAGACTGCCCCGCCGGAGACGCCAACCAAGGAGAGGGGAAGTTGTGCGATCTCGCATTCGTACTTCACGCGCTGGGGCAACGGGCGCGCCGCCGAGCACTGGCCGCGCCTGGGCACTGCTGCTGGCATCCATCTGCGTGACGGCGCTGGGACTGGGCGCGCCCGCGCTGTCGTGGGCCGAAGGTTTCACCAGGCCGAGCCTCGGCAAGTCGGGCGCCCACTGGGCCTGTCCGCATGGGGCCTGCGACGCCATCGTGGTCTCGCGCACGGTGAAACTGGCAGGCGGCGACGCCGTTCCGGGCAGCACGCACATACTTGCCGGAACCGGCGAACGCAAGGGCCTCGCCCCCGCGGACCTCGTCTCCGCCTACAAGATCCCCGCCACGCTCGCCGCACCTGTCACGGTCGCGGTGATCGACGCCTACGGATACCCCGACGCGGAATCGGACCTCGCCGCCTACCGTGCGCGCTACGGGCTGCCCGCCTGCACCAAGGCAAACGGCTGCTTCCACAAGGTCAACCAGGCCGGGCAGGAAAGCGGCTATCCGGTCGAAGAACCAGGCTGGGACACGGAGGCCGCGCTGGATGAGGACATGGTCTCGGCGGCCTGCCCGCAGTGCCACATCCTCCTCGTCGAGGGCAACGGCGAACAGCCCCTGCAGCTCGGCAACTCCGTCAACACGGCGGTCAAACTCGGTGCCGGCGTTGTCAGCAACAGCTACGGCTACCCGGAACTGGATTCGACCTACTGCGGAACGACCGACTGCACGCAGTTCAACCACTTCTACACCCACAAAGGCGTCCTGGTAACCGCCTCGGCGGGCGACTCGGGCTACGGGGACACGTTCGGGGGGCTCGGGTATCTGAGCACCAACTTCCCCGCCGCCTCGCCCGACGTCGTCGCGATCGGGGGCACGGCCCTCTACAAGGTGCCCGGGCTTGCGCGCGGCTGGACCGAGGAAGCCTGGGGCGAATCGTTCCTCGCGGCCGGCACCGGCGGCGGCTGCAGCCTCGAGCCCAAGCCGTCCTGGCAGACCGACAAAGGCTGCAAGGGCCGCACCGACAACGACGTCTCCGCGGTCGCCGCCGTGATCTCGCCGGTCTCGATCCGGCTGGACGGGGAATGGTCGCTGGTCGGCGGCACCAGCGTCGCCTCGCCGCTGGTGGCGGGCATCATGGCGCACGCCACCCCGGCGGTCCGGGCGCTCGGAGCCCAGGCGTTCTATGAGGAACCGAAATCGCTGTTCGACGTGACCGAAGGGTTCAACTGGAACGCCTTCGACGAAAGCGGGCTCAGCGAATGCGCCCCGCACGAATACCTGTGCAACGCCGGCCCGGGCTATGACAGCCCCACGGGCCTTGGCACCCCCGACGGGGTACCGGCCAAATAGCCGGTCTGCTGCTCGGCGCGCGGCTCACATCCTCCGCGCGCTGAGCAGCACCGTCTCGTAGCGGACATCGAACGCGCCGCCCGCGCGCTCGAGCCTCTGCGCCACGGCCTGGAGCAGGCGCTCCCTTCGCGCAGGGGGCAGCGTCTGATGGTCGCTGTGCGTGCTCACGTGCTCGATCCAAGCGGCGGTGGTGTAGCGCTTCTGCCACCCAAACGAGCTGATCTCCACCTCGCCAAACGCAGCGCAGCCGGCAATTCCGCTCTCCTGCGCGCTCGTGCGCCCGCCGCGCCTGCCCAGCAGCACCGAGTTCTCCTCGAGCGCCGGCTCCAGTCGCGCGTAGAGCACCGAGAGCTCGCTCAGCAGCTCCGCCGGCAGCTCGCCGAAGTTCCAGAAGACCGCGATCCGCCCGCCGCTGCGCAGCGCCCGCGCCGCGCACAGAGCTCCCGTGCGCGGCTCGATCCAGTGCCAGGCCTGAGCACATGTCAGCAGGTCAAAGCGCCGCTCGCCCGGATCCCACGCCTCGAAGCGCGCCACCTCGACCTCGATGCCCTTGGCGCGTGCAAGCGCCGCCATCCGCGCATCGGCCTCCACGCCCAGCACCTCGCAACCCCGATCTGCCAGCAGACGCGCCGCTATCCCCGTTCCGCATCCCACATCCAGCACCGCCGCCGGAGCGTCCGCCAGCAGCGCGTCGATCAGCTCCCGCGGATAGCTGGGCCGGGCGCGGTCGTAGCGCTCGGCGAGCGTCCCGAAGGACTCAGCCCGCTCGCGCTCCTCGAACAGCACCACGCAATCCTAGAGGCAGCCGTTCCCGCACAGCCGGTGCCGGAGCGATTGCCGCGCCGCAGTGCGGCGGTGCGACTCCCGGGCCCGGGCCGCGTCGCGGTTCCCGGGCCCGGGGCTCATCGCTCAGTGGGCGAGCACCGGCTCGGCGGAGTGGTCCATCGCGCGCACGCCGGGCCGGAACAGGCCCGCGGCCGCGACCGCTCCGAGGGCGAAGATGCCCGCTGCCCACACGAACGCGGTGGTGTACCCGTGCACGCTGGCCGCCGCCGCCACCGACTGGGTGACGGGGTGTGCCGCCGTGGCGAGGTAGCTGCTGACCGCGCTCGCGGTGATCGTGCTCAGCAGCGCCACGCCAACCGAGCCTCCGACCTGCTGGCTCGCGCTGACCGTGGCCGAGGCCACGCCGGAGTCCGACGCGGAGACGCCAAGCGTGGCGTTGTTCATGGACGGCGCGAAGATCATGCCCATTCCCACACCCATGATCAGCAGCGAAGGCAGCACCGCGCCGGCGTAGCTCGAGTGCGCTCCCAGCCGGGACAGCAACAGCATCCCGGCGGCTCCGAGCAGCATGCCGCCCACCACCAGCAGGCGCGGACCGAAGCGCGCCTGCAACACGGTGGTCGAGAGCATCGCCGAGAAGACGATCGTGATCGTCATCGGGAGGAACGCCAGGCCGTTGGTGATCGGCGAGAAGCCCAGGTTGCCCTGCAGGTAGTAGGTGAGGAACAGGAACACCGCGAACATGGCGGCCGACCCCAGTCCCACCGAGATGAACGACGCGCCGCGATCACGGTCGGCCACCACGTGCAGCGGCAGCAGCGGATGCGCCACGCGGCGCTCGATTGCGACGAAGGCCGCAAGCAGCACGACCGCCGCGGCCAGGAAGCCCACGGTGACGGGGTTGCCCCAGCTGGTCGTCTCAGCGTGGCTGAAGCCGTAGACGATCGAGAACAACGCGCCCGACACGCTCAGGATCCCGGGCACGTCGAGCTTCGGGCGCTCGGTGGGGCGCTGGTTGACCAGCAGCGCCAGGGCTCCCGCGACCGCGCCCACGGCGAAGATCAGGTTCACGTACATGGTGAACCGCCAGCTGAGCTCGGACGTGAGCACACCGCCCAGCAGCAGCCCGACCGACGCGCCGCTGCCGGCGATCGCACCGTAGATGCCGAACGCCTTCCCGCGCTCCGCGGGCGCGGTGAACGTCGTGGTCAGCAGCGACAGCGCGGCGGGCGCCAGCAGCGCGCCGAAGGCGCCCTGGACCGCGCGCGCGGCCACGAGCATGTCGAAGCTCTGTGCCGCGCCGCCCACCGCCGATGCCGAGGCGAAGCCCAGCAGCCCGATGATGAACGTCCACTTGCGTCCGAACAGGTCGCTTAACCGCCCACCAAGCAGCAGCAGGCTGCCGAATGACAGGGCGTAGGCGGTCACGATCCACTGGCGGTTGTCGTTGCTGAAGTGCAGCGCTCTCTGCGCCGAGGGGAGCGCGATGTTCACGACGGTGGCGTCGAGCACCACCATCAGCTGCGCGATGCCCAGAACGGCCAGGATCGCCCAGCGCCGCTCGTGGTGTGGGTTTGTGAGGGTGTCGGTCATCGGAGGGTCTCCAGTCGAAGTGGATCGGGCCTATCAACTTTCTGGAGCCACCGTAGCAGATAAGTGGAGAGCTTCAATCCATATGGATAAATACGCTCAACTTTGATACCGTTGGCACATGGCCACCACCGTCGAGCGACCGCTGCGCAGGGATGCCGAGCGCAACCGCCAGCGCATCCTGGACGCGGCGCGCGAACTGTTCACCGAGCGCGGTCTCAGCGTCACGCTCAATGACATCGCCCACCACGCCGGCTGCGGCGTGGGCACCGTCTACCGTCGCTTTCCCGACAAGGAGCTTCTGATCGATGCGCTCTTCGAGGAGCGCATCGACCAGCTGGTCGCGATCGCGCAGGAGTGTCTCGGTCAGCAGGACGCCTGGGTTGCGCTCAGCGAATTCGTCGAACGCGCACTGACCGCATTCGCCCACGATCGCGGGCTCAAGGAGCTGCTGCTGAGCAGCGCGCAGGACTGCGGCCGCGCGCGTGTGGCCGCTGCGCGCGAGCGGCTCATGCCGGTGGTCGGCGAGCTGGTGGGCCGCGCGCACGCGGCGGGCGTGCTTCGCGACGACGTGGTGCAGCAGGACCTGCCGATGCTCCAGGTGATGCTGAGCGCGGTGATCGAAGGCTCCGCCGATGTGCAGCCGGAGCTGTGGCGGCGCTACCTGGCGCTGGCGCTGCGCGGGATGCGCGCTGAGCCCAGCCGACCCGAGCCGCTCCCGTGCCCGCCGCTGGACGACGGATCGCTCGAGACCGTGCTCAGCAGCCTGAGCCCCATGCGCCACCGTTGACCAGGTTTGGGCATCGGCGCGTGCGAGGTATCTGGGGCACATGCTGAACGTCGAGGAGATCGAGGACTGGGTCGGCCAGGACGTGTTCGACTCCGAGGGCGAGCGCGTGGGCAAGCTGGAGGACGTCTTCTACTCGGCGGGCACCGGCGAGGCGACCTTCGCAAAGCTGAAGAGCGGGCTGCTCGGTCGCCACTCCAGGCTGGTGGCGCTCGCCGGCGCGTCCGTTGGGCGCGATTACGTGCGCCTCGCCTACACCCAGGCCCAGATCGAGGACGCCGGCGAGGAGGATGTGGCAGAGAGCCTCGGCAGCGAGGAAGCCCTCAGGCTCGGCCGCGCGTACGCGATCGAGGTTGCACCCGACGAGGCTTTCGAGAGCGCCGGCGTGGTCAAAGGCAGGATCCAGGCCGCCGAAGAGGCTCGTGTGCGCGCGGACGAGCTGGCCGCGCAGGCCGACCGCCGCGCCGCCGAGGCGCAGGACGCGGAGGCCTCTGCAACCGACGCCTCGCGTGAGGCCAAGCAGAAGCTCGAGGTCTCCCAGCGCGCCCGCGAGGACGCCGAGCGCGCACGGGAGCAGGCTGAGAGCATCGAGCGCTCCTGAGCGCGCCGCGCTGGCGTAGGGTTTCTCCTCAACGAGATCGGCGCCCGGGGGGCGCCGCGCGACCGGGGAGGTCACCGAATGAGCCGATCAATTGCCGCGCTGGAGCTGCGCGGAGCAACGGTCTTCATCACCGGCGCCGCGCGCGGAATCGGAGCGGCCGCAGCTGAGCGCCTGCACGCGCGCGGCGCGAACGTCGCGCTTGTCGGCCTCGAGCCCGAGCGTCTGAGCGCCAATGCCCAGCGACTCGGCGAGCGCGCCGCGTTCTTCGAGGCCGACGTCACCGATCTCGATGCGCTGCGTGGCGCCGTGGAGGGCACGGTGGCGCGCTTCGGTGCCATCGACGTGGCCATCGCCAACGCCGGCGTGGCATTCGAGGGCGCGCTCGCCACCGAGCCGGTGGAGCACGTCGAGCGAACGCTCGCCGTCAACCTGATGGGAGTGTGGCGAACGGATCGCGCCGTGGTGGAGCAGCTGATCAGCAGCAGGGGATATCTGCTGAACATCTCCTCGCTCTCCGCCGTTGCGCACCTGCCGCTGATGGGTCCCTACACCGCCGCCAAGGCTGGCGTCGAGGCAATGACCGACGCCCTGCGCATGGAGCTCGCCCACCAGGGTGTGAGCGTGGGCTGCGCGTATTTCGGCTTCATCGACACCGATCTCGTGCGGGCGAGCTATGCGCGGCCATCCGCGTCCCTGCTCAACGCCGACACACCAGCCTTCCTGCGCGATCCCGCGCCGCTGCACCGTGCGATCGACGTGATCGAGCGCGGCGTGCTGGCGCGCTCCTCGCGCCTGTGGTATCCGCGCTGGGTGGGCCCGGCGCTCGCGCTGCGAGGGGTGCTACAGCCACTGATCGAACGCCGCATGCTCGGCGAGCAGGAGCAGCTCGCCGAGGCCATCCGGCTCGCCGAGGCGGACAGCGGGCAGGCCGCGGAGGACCCGGTGCTCGGCGTCGCCGCAGCCGCCATCCGCTGACCGCGCTCCCAAAGCGCCGGGCGGCGCAGCCCGAGGAAGCCCGATGAGGCGCGGCCGGACGAGGCGAGGCCGGACCAGGCGAGGCCGGACCAGGCGAGGCCGGCCGCCCGCCCGGAGGCGCAGCGGCCGGCGTCGCGTGGACGCCGCGCGCTCTCGCCTAGCTGGCGCCGGGCGTCCCGCCGGCGTCCCCGGCCTGTCCTGCATCCCCGGTGGAGCGCTGCTCGTCGCCGTCGGCGAGGATCCTGTAGAGGTCCCGGCGAGCGCCGGTGAGCACCTCGCGCGCCCTTCCCAGCTGTGCCTCGCTGCCGGTGTGCAGGACCTGCACGAACGCGCCGGCGACCTCGCGCATCAGCCTGCCCAGCTCGTGGGCGCCGCTGCTGAGGTCCTCGCTCATCTCATCCCACGGAGCGGGACGGTCGCTGCCGCGCTCGTCGAGATGGGCCCTTCCCGCGTCGGTGAGGTTGAAGAGCTTGCGCCCATCCACCTCCTCGGAGCGGATCAGACCCTCATCCTCCAGCTGTGCCAGCGCAGGGTAGACCGAGCCGGGGCTCGGGCGCCACACGCCGCCGCTTCGCTCCTCCACCTCCTGCATCAGCTGGTAGCCGTTGCGCGGCTCCTCGCCCAGCAGCAGCAGCGCCGCCGTGCGGAAGTCCCCGCGTCTCGCCTTGCGTCCGCGTCCCCGTCCGCGAGGGCCACCGCCACCGGGCCCGGGGCCGAAGCCCGCGCCGAACGGATAGCCGCCGCGTGGACCCGGTCCGAAGCTGCGGCAGCGGTGACCCTGGTGACGGCCGTGATGACCGCCCCGTGGGGCATCTGTGGGTGGATAATCTGAATGTCCAAACATATTTATTTCCTATCTTGAGGTATCAAAGTAAGCACACGATATATCGTAATCCCGGTTCTGTCAAGTGCTCCCGGACGGGCGGCGCTTCTGGACTGCTCGCGGGCAGCTAGTGCCTGAAGTGGCGGCGATCGGTGGCGACCATGGTCGCCTCGCTCTCATCGGCCGCCGCGACCACATCCTCGTCGCGAATCGAGCCGCCGGGCTGGATCACCGCGCCGATGCCCGCGGCGGTTGCCAGCTGCACACCGTCGGGGAAGGGAAAGAACGCGTCTGAGGCCATCGCCGCCCCGGGAAGCAACTCGGGCTGGGTGGCTCGGGCCTTCTCCACCGCGATGCTCACCGCGTCGACACGGCTCATCTGCCCTGCTCCGATGCCGATGGTGGCGCAGTGCGAGGCCAGAACGATCGCGTTGGAGCGAACGTGACGGCACACCTTCCATGCGAACAGCATGTCCTCCCACTCCGGCTCGGTGGGGGCTCGCACGCTGATCACGCGCATCTGCTCGCGCGTCTCGCTGACCACATCCTGGTCCTGCAGCAACAGCCCGCCCATCACCGGCCTTGACTCCAGGGCGCGCGCCGGAGCGGGCCAGTCCGGCAGCTCGAGGATGCGGACGTTCTTCTTGGCCTGCAGCGCCTGCAGCGCCTCGGGCTCATAGGAGGGAGCGAGCAGCACCTCGATGAACTGCTCCGCCAGGCGCCGCCCGAAGGCGGCATCCACCGGCCGGTTCAGCGCGATCACGCCGCCGTAGGCGCTCACCGGATCGCAGCGCAGAGCGCGCTCGTAGGCCTCCAGCCCGCTGTCGGCCACGGCGCACCCACATGGGTTGTTGTGCTTGATGATCGCGCAGGCGGGCTCGTCGAAGTCCTCGACCAGCTCACGCGCCGCACTGAGATCGAGCAGGTTGTTGAACGAGAGCTCCTTGCCGTGCAGCTGGGTCACGCCGGCCAGCAGGTGCGTGGCGCCCGCTTCTGCGTAGTAGGAGGCCTCCTGATGCGGGTTCTCGCCGTAGCGCAGGTCGGCCACCTTGTGAAGCGCGATCGACCAGGTCTCGGGGAAGGCGCCGTCACCGGCGCGGGTGGCGAACCAGCGTGAGATCGCCGCGTCGTAGCGGGCGGTGCACGCAAACGCCTTGGCGGCAAGCATTGTGCGCGTGGCGATCGAGATGCGCCCGCCGGAGGAGCTGAGCTCCGCCAGCACCGCCGGGTAGTCGCCGGGGTCGACGAGCACCGCGGCGAACGGGCTGTTCTTGGCGGCCGCGCGGATCATGGTGGGCCCGCCGATGTCGATGTTCTCGACGATCTCCTGCTCCGAGGCGTCGCCCCTGGCCACGGTCTGCTCGAACGGGTAGAGGTTCACGCACACCAGGTCCACCTGCTCGATGCCCTGCTCGGAGGCCGCCTGCAGATGGGCAGGGTCGTCGCGTCGTGCCAGCAGCCCGGCGTAGAGCTTGGGGTGAAGCGTCTTGACGCGGCCGTCCATGATCTCGGGAAACCCCGTGAAGTCCTCGATGCTGCGCACCGGCAGCCCGGCTGAGGCGAGCTCGCGGGCGGTGCCTCCGGTCGAGATGACCTCCACTCCGAGCTCCTGCAGGCCGCGCGCGAACTCCACGACGCCCGACTTGTCGGAGACCGACAGCAGCGCTCGAGCCACCAGCACCTCCCCGGGCGCCGAGGGCTGGACGCCACCGCCCTGGGAATTCGCGGGTGAGCCCTCGGGCACCATCGCCAAGGAGACTATCCGTCGGCCCCGCGGATCGCGATGCGGCGAGCATCGCCCGCCTCACGCGCGACCGCGCCGACCGCGAACAGGCGCACGCAGTCGCTCAGCAGCTGGTGCTCGATCGGGCGCAGCGCCGCCATCACCTGCTCCTCGGTGCGCGCCTGCGGTAGCTCCACCGCACGCTGCAGGATCACCGGGCCGGTGTCCATGCCGGCATCCACCAGATGGACGGTCACGCCGAAGACCTTCACCCCGTAGGCCAGGCCCTGCGCAACGGCGTCCATGCCGGGGAACGCCGGCAGCAGCGAGGGATGCACGTTGATCACCGCATCCGGGAAGCGCGCGAGGAACGCCTGGCCGACGAGCTGCATGTAGCCCGCCAGCACCACCAGCCTGGCGCCGCGATCAGCCACCCAGTCGCCGAGCGCCCGGTCCCTGGCGTCGCGGTCGCTGTACTCAGCCCGCGGGAACGCCTGTGCGGGCACGCCGCGAGAGCGCGCGCGCTCGAGCGCCGGCGCCTGCGTGGAGCTGGAGGCCACCGCGACTATCTCCGCCTCGCGCATATGGACCGTGTCGAGCAGCGCCTGCAGGTTGGTCCCCTCTCCCGAGACGAGCACGGCGATGGGCAGCGGCGGGGGCACGCCGGGGCACGATAGCTGTGACTCACGTCACAGAGAGCCTGCACGCTCTGCGCGAAAATACCGTTGAGGGCGGAGGGTCGGGTGCCGACGCATTAGGGAAAACACCGACCGACAGGACCGCAAGATGTTCGCAATCGTTCTGATAGCCCTCGTGGTGATCGCCGCCATCGGCTTCACCGCGCAGTCAGCCCGCCAGGGCGGGCTGATCAGCCACCACAGCTACAACAACCGCGCAAGCGACGCCGCGGGCGCGCGCGAGGACCACCTCAACTGATCCGGCGCTCAGGCGCCCAGCAGCGCCGGCGAGGCGTCGGCGCCGGGCTCCAGCGAGTACTTGCCCGCCGCGCCGTCGCTGCCCGCGAGCGGATACTCACCGGTGAAGCACGCGTCGCAGTGCGTGGCGCGCGTCCCGCCAACCGCCTCGTAGACGCCCTGCATGGATAGGTAGTGCAGCGAGTCGCAGCCGAGCTCCTCGGCGACCTCCGCCACGCTGCGCCCGTGCGCGATCATCTCCTCGCGCGTGGACATGTCGATGCCGTAATGGCACGGATGCTTGATCGGAGGGGCCGAGATGCGCATGTGCACCTCCGCAGCTCCCGCGTCTCTGAGCATCTGCACGATCTGACGCGTGGTGTTGCCGCGGACGATCGAGTCGTCCACCACCACCAGCCGCTTGCCGGCGATCACCTCCGGCAGGGGATTGAACTTCAGCCGCAGGCCGTGCTTGCGCAGCTCCTGGCCCGGCTGGATGAACGTGCGCGCCACGTAGCGGTTCTTGACGAAGCCGTCGTCCTGGGGCAGGCCGGCGGCCCGCGCGAGCCCACGGGCGGCGGGGTTGCCGGAGTCGGGCACCGCGATCACCAGGTCCGCCTCCACAGGCGCCTCGCGCCACAGGATCTCGCCCATGCGCCCCCTGGCCACCTGCAGCGCGTGGCCGTTCATCCTCGTGTCGGGACGCGCGAAGTAGATGTACTCGAACACGCAGAACGCACGCCGCTGACCCGGGGAGACCAGCATGCTCGTGAGCCCGTCGCTGCCGAGCGTCACCACCTCACCCGGCTCGACGTCGCGAAGGAACCTGGCGCCGATGATGTCGAACGCGCACGACTCGCTGGCGACGCAGTAGCGCGGGTCGCCACCCGGCGTCAGCGGCTCGAGGACCCCCACGGCGAGCGGGCGCAGCCCGTGCGGGTCGCGGAATGCGATCACGCGGTCCTTGGTCATGGCCACTATGGAGAACGCACCGCGAAGCTGCGGCAGAACCTCGGCGACCGCCTCCTCGATGCTCTCGGCGGGGTTCGTGGCGATCATCGCCGCGATGATCTCCGAGTCGGAGGTGGAGCTGAAGGCGACGCCGCGCGCAAGCAGCTGCTCGTGAAGCTCCAGCGCGTTGATCAGGTTGCCGTTGTGTGCCAGCGCAAGCTCGCGCCGCGATCCGTTGGTGCCCTCCGAGCGCTGCACCGGCTGGGAGTTCTCCCAGGCGTTTGAGCCCGTGGTGGAATAGCGCACGTGACCGATCGCGAGCTCCCCGGCGAGGGTGCGCAGGTCGTTCTCGGTGAACACCTGGTTGACCAGGCCGAGCTCGCGGCGGGTGATGATCTGCCCGTCCCGGTCGGCGGCGGCGATACCCGCCGACTCCTGGCCCCGGTGCTGCAGCGCATACAGCGCAAAGTACGACAGACGGGACACCTCGTGACCGGGCGCATACAGACCGAACACTCCGCACTCATCGCGCGGTCCATCACGCATCGTGCTCACAAGCTAACAGGCCCGCGCCTCGCGCCCCGGGCCGGCGCGCGGGCGGGTACGCTGTCGGCACTCCCCGCGCCGCAGGCGCGCGCCGGAGACGCCACCGAGGAGAGGTCTCGGCAGGGCAGGGAGACCGCGCCGATGCCTAGCGGAAGAACCCCTCAAGGCCACCGGCGTGGGCCTCCTGAAGCTCACCCAGGGTCGCCACGATCTCGCCCTCTCCCCCGGCCGGCTCGATCCGCAACAGCTCCCCCCCGACGATGCCGATCACGGTGAGCGGCAGGTGCCGGGCGAGCTCGCGCAGCGCCGCGTCGGCCCCGCTCAGCAGGAAGCCCCCGCTGGCCTCGCCGAAGAGCGAGGCGCGCGCGTCGCCGGCGGCGGGGACGGCCAGGGTTGCGCCGATGCCCCCGGCCAGGCAGCACTCGGCCACGGCCACGGCGAGTCCGCCCTCGGCGATGTCGTGGGCGCTGGACACGGCCCCTGCGCGCACGGCCTCACGCACGGCCGCCTGGGCTGCCGCGACTGCCTGGATGTCGATCTCGGGCAGGCCGTCAGGGAGTGCCCGGCCGACCAGCTTCTCCAGCTCTCCGGCCTGAAGCGAGGGGGCGAAGGGCCCGGCCAGCGCGATGGCCTCCCCCTCACGCACGAACCCCATGGTCCCGGCCAGTCGGGCGTCGGGCAGGCGCCCGACCATGCCGATGACGGGCGTGGGGTAGATGGGACCGGTGGCGCCCTCGTTGTAGAGCGAGACGTTGCCGCCGACGATCGGCGCCCCGAGCGCCCGGCAGGCCTCCCCCAGGCCCGCCACGGCCTCGGTCAGCTGCCAGGCGATGTGTGGCTTCTCGGGGTTGCCGAAGTTGAGGTTGTTGGTTGTGCCCAGCGGCTCGGCGCCCACGCATGCGAGGTTGGCGGCGCACTCCAGCACGGCCGCGATGGTCCCGCGGCGGGGATCGGCCGCCACGCGCCGCCCGTTGCCGTCGATCGAGACGGCGATGGCGCCGCCCCCGGGCAGAGCCAGGACGGCGGCGTCAGCCTGCTCGGGCCGGCGCACGGTGCGCGACTGCACGACCGAGTCGTACTGCTCGAAGAGCGGCCGCCTGGAGGCGATGTTGGGGCTGGCCAGCAGCGCCAGCAGGGCCTCCCGGTGCGAGCAGCCCGCGTCCAGCCGGGCGGGGGGAGCCGGGTAGACGGGATCGGCCGGCTTGGCGGGGTGCAGGTCATAGAGAGGGCAGTCGTCCACGAGCGCGCGAACGGGCATCTCGCCGGCGATCTCCCCGGCGCACAGGACACGCATGTGCATCGTGTCGGTGACGGTGCCGATGGCCGTGCCGCCGACCTCCCACTTCTCGCAGATGCCCAGCACGGCCTGGAGGTCGCGAGGCTCCACGACGCAGAGCATCCGCTCCTGAGACTCGCTGACCATGATCTCGAAGGGCTCCATGCCGGGCTCGCGCAGGGGCACGAGGGAGACATCGATATCGATTCCCACCTCGCCCTTGGAGGCCATCTCCGATGCCGAGGAGGTCAGCCCGGCGGCGCCGAGGTCCTGGAGGGATACGAGCAGCCCGCGGTGGAGGAGCTCCAGCGAGCACTCCAGGAGCTTGCTCTCCTCGAACGGGTCACCGACCTGCACGGTCGGCCGCTTGGCGGCGTCATCCTCGCCTCCACCGAGCTCGGCCGAGGCCAGCACGGATGCCCCGCCGATGCCGTCGCGGCCGGTGGAGGCACCGAACAGCACGAGCAAGTTGCCCGGCCCCGCGGCGGCGCTGCGGATCAGCTGCTCGCGTGTGGCCAGGCCGAGGGCCATGGCGTTGACCAGGCAGTTCTGCTCATAGGGGCCCTCGAAGTACACCTCGCCTCCAACGGTGGGGACTCCGATGGAGTTGCCGTAGTGGCCAATGCCCGAGACGGCGCCGTCCAGCAGGTAGCGCACCCGTGCGGCGGTGCCCGTGGGCGACTGCTGCTCAGGGTCGCCAGGCTCGCCGAAGCGCAGCGAGTCGAGCACCGCGATCGGCCGGGCGCCGATGGCGAATATGTCTCGCAGGATCCCGCCCACGCCCGTGGCGGCTCCCTGGAAGGGCTCCACGGCGCTGGGGTGATTGTGGGACTCGACCTTGAAGGCGCACACCAGCCCGTCGCCGACATCGACTGCGCCGGCGTTCTCCCCGGGGCCCATGACCACGTGCGGACCCTCGGTGGGCAGCGTCCGCAGGAGCTTCTTGGAGTGCTTGTAGGCGCAGTGCTCGCTCCACAGCAGCGAGTACATGGCCAGCTCGACCTGGTTGGGCGCCCGGCCCTGCTTCTGGCAGATCAGCCCGTACTCGTCCGCGCTCAGACCCAGCGCGAGGGCATCCTGCAGGTTGGGCAGCGTGGCCGCCTCAGCCATCACGCGCCTCGAGCGCCATGCGCATCGACTCGAAGATCGCCAGGCCGTCGCTCGAGCCGCCGATCAGCTCATCGACGGCGTGCTCGGGGTGGGGCATGAGCCCGAAGACGTTGCCGGCCTCGTTGCAGACGCCGGCGATGTCGTGGGCCGAGCCGTTGAAGTTCTGCCCCTGGGCGTAGCGCAGCAGCACCTGACCGGCCTCGGCCATGGAGTGCAGAGTGCGCGGCTCGGCGTGGTAGCGACCCCAGCCGTGCTTCGCGGGAATGCTCAGCAGCCGACCGGGCGCGCAGGCGCGCGTGAACGGCGTGCCGGGAGCTGCCACCTCCAGCTCCACCTGCCTGAACGTGAAGCGGAGATTGCTGTTGGGCAGCAGCGCGCCCGGCAGCAGCCGCGCCTCGCAGAGGACCTGGAAGCCGTTGCAGATGCCCAGCACCAGCCCCCCGTCGGCGGCGAAGTCGATCACCGACTCCATCGCCGGCGAGAAGCGCGCGATGGCGCCCGCACGCAGGTAGTCGCCGTAGGAGAAGCCGCCGGGCACGATGATCGCATCGGCGCCGCGCAGGTCGCGCTCGCCATGCCAGATCAGCTCAGCCTCGCCCACCCTGCGGGCGGCGTGCAGGGCGTCCACCTCGTCGCATGAGCCTGGGAACTGCAGGACGCCGAACTTCATGCCCGGCGCCGGTGGCGGTGGAGATTCGCCGTCCTCACACGCTCACTCATCTGCCTGCTTGCCGGCCGTGTCCTCCACGACGATCTCGTAGTCCTCCACCAGCGGGTTGGCGAGCAGCTTCTCGCACATCTCCTGCAGCCGGCCGGGGTCGGCAACGTCGAGCTCCACCAGGCGGCCGATATGCACGTCCTTCACTCCCTGGAATCCGAGCGCCGGCAGCGCCCGCTCGACGGCGGCACCCTGAGGGTCGAGGATCCCGGCCTTGGGTCGGATCAGGACGCGCGCTCTCACGCGGCGCCGGGCGCGGTGCGCGCGAGCCATTGCGAGAAGGGCTCGCCGGTGATGCGCTCGTAGGCCTCGATGTATCGCTCGCGTGTGCCCGCGACCACGTCGTCGGGGATGGCGGGCGCGGGCGGCTTGCGATCCCAGCCTCCGGCGGTGGCCCAGTCGCGCACGTACTGCTTGTCGAAGCTCGGCTGGGAGCGACCGACCTGATAGCCGTCGACGGGCCAGTAGCGCGATGAGTCCGGGGTGAGAACCTCATCGCCCACGACCAGCTCGCCGCCGGGGTCCAGCCCGAACTCGAACTTGGTGTCGGCGAGTATCACCCCGTTTGCGCGCGCGTGCGCGGCGGCGAAGGAATACAGCTCGATCGCCACGTCCGCCACGCGCCGCATGAGCTCGCGGTCACCGATCAGCTCGGCGGCGCCGTCGAAGTCGATCGCCTCGTCGTGGCCGACCTCGGCCTTGGTCGATGGGGTGAAGATCGGCTCGGGCAGCTGCTCGGACTCGCGCAGGCCCGCCGGAAGCACGATGCCCGAGACGCTGCCGGTGGCCTGGTAGTCGCTCCAGCCGGACCCTGTGATGTAGCCCCTGACGATGCACTCCACCGGCAACATGCGCAGGCGCCGCACGGCGAGGGCGCGGCCGCGCTCTGCCTCCGGCACGCCCTCGGTGGCGGAGATCATGTGGTTGGCGACGATGTGTCGCGTGCGCTCGAACCAGAACACCGACAGCCCCGTGAGCACGCGCCCCTTGTCGGGGATGGGCGTGGGGTGCACGGCGTCGTAGGTTGAGATGCGGTCGCTTGCGACCATCAGCAGCCGCTCCTGCCCGTCCTCGCCCGGGCCGAGCGAGTACATCTCACGGACCTTCCCGCTGGATAGGAGTGGGAGGTCCGCGATGGTGCTCACGCGGCGCGATGCTACCAGCGCCGGCGGGTCCCTTCAGTCGATGTCCGCAAGGCGCGCGAGGATCTCCTCGACGTGCGCCAGATAGGGCGACGGGTCGAAGATGCGATCGAGGTCCAGACCCCCGGCGCGCTCGTCGGCGGCCAGCAGACCGCGAAGCGGAGTTCCCTCGTCCCAAGCCCTCTGCGAGAGCTCCTGGGCGATGCGATACGCCTCATCGCGTGAGCAGCCCGCGTCAACCAGCGCGAGCAGCAGCCGCTGGGAGAAGAGCGCTCCGTGGGTGAGATCGAGGTTGGCGAGCATGCGCTCGGTATCGACGGTCATTCCTCGCACCAGCGCGATCGCGCGGTGCTGCAGGTAGTCCAGCAGGATCGTCGAGTCGGGCAGGATCACACGCTCCACCGAGGAGTGCGAGATGTCGCGCTCGTGCCACAGCGCAACGTCCTCCAGGCCCGCCTGGGCGTTGCCGCGCAGCACGCGCGCGAGCCCGGCGATCTGCTCGCTCTTGATGGGGTTGCGCTTGTGGGGCATCGCCGATGAGCCCTTCTGCCCGGCGCGGAAGGGCTCCTGGACCTCCCTCACCTCGGTGCGCTGGAGATGGCGTATCTCTGTGGCGAAGCGCTCCAGGCCCGCGCCGGCGAGGGCGATCGCCGACAGGAGCTCGGCGTGGCGGTCGCGCGGGATGACCTGGGTGGAGACCTCCTCGCGCGCGAGTCCCAGGCGCGCGAGGACGCGCTCCTCGAAGACGGGGCTGGTTGCCGCATAGGTGCCCACAGCACCTGAGAGCCCGCCGACCGCCACCTGCTCGAAGGCCCTTCGCAGCCGCTCGAGGTTGCGCGATGCCTCGAAGGCGAAGCCCGCCAGCTTCAGGCCGAAGCTGGTGGGCTCGGCGTGGATGCCGTGCGTGCGCCCGACGGTCGGCGTGCGCGCGTGCTCGCGCGCCCTTGCGATGAGAGCGCTGCGGAGCTCCTGCGCGCCGGCGAGGATCACCTCGCCGGCGGCGCGCAGCTGCAGCGCGAGCGCTGTGTCCAGCACGTCGGATGAGGTGAGCCCGTAATGGATGAAGCGCCCCGCCTCCCCTGCTGACGCGGCGAGCACGTCCACGAACGCCGCCACGTCGTGCTCGGTGACGCGCTCGCGCTCCTGCACCTCTGCGACCGTGAAGCTCGCGCTCCTGATCGCCTCCAGCTCATCCGCCGAGGGGCCGTCGGAGCCGAGCAGGCCGGGCAGCTCCTCGCACGCGGCCACCTCCACCTGCCGCCAGGCCTCCATGCGGGCCTGATCGGTCCACAGGCTTCCGAGCTCCGGGCGGGTGTAGCGGTCGATCACGGAGGTGATTATCGCCGCGCGCAGGCGGCGGAGTCCTCAGCGCATGCCCGGCCGGCGCGCACCGGCTGCGGAGCGCCGGGCGCTCAGCACCCGAGGATCCGCGCGGCGAGGATGGCTGCGTTGCGCGGATTGTCAAGCCCGACGCACGCGACCGGCACCCCGGGCGGCATCTGCACGATCGACAGGATCGCGTCGAGCCCGCCCGCCGCCGTGAGGCGGCCCGACAGCGGCACGCCGATCACCGGCAGGTCGGTGTGCGCGGCGACCGCGCCCGGCAGCGCGGCCGAGATGCCGGCCCCCGCGATGATCACGCGCAGCCCCCGCATCTTGGCGTTCTTGGCGTATTCGGCGACGGCGTCTGGTTCGCGGTGCGCTGACATCACGCGCACCTCGTGCAGGATGCCGCGCTCCTGCAGCTCCTGCGCGGCCTTCTCCATCGACTCCATGTCGCTCTTTGAGCCCATGATCACGCCCACCCTTGGCGAGTCCACGTCGATGTCGTCCAGCTGGGCCTGCACCTCCGCCTCATCCAGCGGCTCCGGCACCAGCGAGATCCCCGGCGCCGAGCCGGGGCGCCCCTCCTGCGCGGTGGGATCCTCGCGCTCGCTCCGGGGGCCCCCGCCACCGGGCGCGCTCAACGCGGCACCCGGCGGGCGGCTTTCACGGAGGCGTGCGTGGCGTACGTGCAGGACATTGCGCGACAGCGAGCCATCGCACAGCAGGATACGCGGCGGTGAAGCGGAGCTTCCGCTCGCGGCGGCCAGCCGGCTCACAGCGCCGCGATGAAGTCCTCGATCGGAATCGCGGTGAGCGTCTCGTAGCGGGCGGTGCCGCGCGAGCCCAGCTCCAGCGAGATCCGCGCCATCGCCCCCTCGTCGGGCGCCTCGACCACCGAGATGAAGTCGGTGTGCCCGAGCGTCGCCCACTGCGCCTTGACGCTGGCGCCGAGCTGTTCCACCTCCCTGTTGACCTCGAGGATGCGCTCCGGGTTGTTCTTGACCGTCTGCACGCCCTCCGGCGTGAGGGTGGTGAGCATGATGTAGGTGGGCATCGTGGCTGCTCCTTCGGTGTCTCGTTGCGATGGCCTGGGCCGCCGGGGCGGCGATGTGGTCGTTCTACCCGATCGGCGCGCTCGCCGCGTCGGCGGTCATCGGCCCTACTGCTCAGCTGTTGGAGCTGGTCTGCACGGCGAGGATGCTCGCCTGCCCGGCCACCGACTCGAACTGGGATTCTGCTTCGGGCGCTTCGAACTGGTACTGGTAGCAGCGAAGGGCGATGACGCTCGGCGTGACAGATGAGAACGCGAGCTCGACCGGCATGGTGCCGGCCGCGTAGTAGAAGAGGCTGGCTTTGACGTCAAGGAGCGATGCCCAGAATCCGATCGGGCCGCTCGTCGCGGCCGCTCCGGCCGGCGTATCCGTGAGCTCGCACTCGTCGGCCACCAGCGCGCCGGGCTTCCCGGACACCGCCTCCAGATCGACGCTCCCCTCCACGAGGAAGCTGCCCGCCGGGACTTCCTTGCTCACGATCGTTGCCTGGGCATCTTCGCTGGTAGCTTCGAGCTTGACGGCCGTTTCGCTGGTGTCGCTCGCGCTGAAGCCCGCCACGGCCCCGTTGAGCCCGTTGCTTCCGCTCGCCCCGCTCGGCCCGGTGGGACCGGCGCTCCCCGCTGGGCCGGCGATGCCCCAGGAGAGGAGATGCTCTCTGCGCTTGCACCTGGGCTTACGCGTGAACAGCCGAGCATCGCCGTTCTTCTTGCTGACGCAGGCGTAGACGGTCGTCGTCGCCGCCGAGGACGCGGCGGGGATGACGAGCGAAGGAAGCAGCAGGCCGAGCAGCAGTGTGAGTGTCACATTCGTAGGTTGCGGTGGTTTTGGCCGCATCGGTGTACGAGGTGAGTTGACCGAGTACGTTGTATGCGCGCCCGCCCTGGTTCCAATTTTCTCTACTGAATCAAGACGCAGCCCGCCGGCGCTACCCGCGCCGCCGGGCTGCTCCTCACGAGGTCTGGCGTCTAG
>Ga0182012_10000041_pt1 | contig 132975 bp, 103 predicted proteins | sample 612S2SmetaG_FD_120486 | JGI IMG/M metagenome (GOLD analysis project Ga0182012, IMG submission 120486) | Permafrost microbial communities from Stordalen Mire, Sweden - 612S2S metaG | ecosystem: Environmental > Terrestrial > Soil > Wetlands > Permafrost | place: Sweden: Stordalen | collected... | reverse complement strand
TCGAAAACTTCGCGGATCGCCACCAGCGCCGCTTTCGCATTCAGCGAATCAAAAATCGTCTCCACCAACAACAGATCGACTCCGCCCGCAATCAGCGCCCGCACCTGCTGCGCATACGCCATCTTCACCTGATCAAAGGTCACCACCCGGAAGCCCGGATCATCCGCATCGGGCGAGTTCGAAAGCGATACCGTCAGAGGACCTATTGCTCCAGCCACAAACCGTTGCCGCGACGTCGCCGACCCAACCCGATCCGCCCACTCACGGCACTGCCGCGCCGATTGCTCATTGATATCCCAAGCCACCTCGCCGAGAAATGGATCCTCAATAATCTTCTGATAAAACGCCGGATCCTTCCGCCCGCCCTGCTCCCGCGGATCCTCCACAAAAAACTCGCTCTGCGTAATACTTGTTGCGCCGAACGTGTTCGTCTCCAGTATGTCCGCGCCCGCATCCAGAAACCGCCGGTGGATGTCCCCAATCATCGCCGGCTGCGTCAGCGTGAACAGATCGCCATTGTTCAGAAGATCCTTCTTTGCACTCTTGAAGCGCTCCCCGCGGATATCCGCTTCCTTCATGCCATAGGTGCGGATCGTTGTTCCCATCGCCCCATCAATGATGGCGATACGGTTCTCGAGAATTTTCTCCAGCGGATGAAGCGAATGTGGATGAGTTTTCGTCATATGTTCACCGCCCCACGAACCACTAGCCATGCTCCCGGCGTTCGCAGTACTTCGTTCGTCCGCCCTCAAAAGCCGTTATCTAATTATACGATTGGCAGTCGAACCCTCTCGTCCAACTGATCGATCTGTCGCAAGACCTGGGCAGGAGCGAGTCTCGGGGGAAAAATGACTCCATCGGCCTCGCGAAAATTTCGATTCGGACTTTGTTTTGAACGGGCGCAGCTTCAACTGCGCCGCAACTCTCACTAAGTAAAACGCGGCCTTAACAGGCTGGGGAAAACTTTCGTTAACACGCTAAAGACGACCACAGGGGCTGAAGCCCGGATTGATTCCATGTGCTTTACGCGGCCCTGAAGGGCCGCTCTTCCACGGAAACGTGAGTACTCCGAGTTTTTCCGCAGCCTGTTTAAGCCGCTGAAGGGCTTCCTGAGCGATCTCCAATTCTCCGCAACCGTCACGTCTCCTGCCCCACTCCCGGCATCGACAGCGGACCCTGGACTTCATCCCAAATCTTCGTGCCGCCCGTCTCTCGCAATGCAATGCTGCCCACAACAAAAGTCAATGCGGCCACCGCCATCGGGTAATAAATTCCCGCATAAATCTTCCCCGTTGCTGCGCAGATAGAAAGCCCAATCAGAGGCAGCAATCCTCCGAAAATGCCGTTGCCAATGTGATACGGCAGCGACAACGACGTGTAACGAATCTTCGCCGGAAACGCCTCCACCAGATACGCGGCCACCGGCCCGTAAACCATCCCCACATAAATCATCTGGAGAAAGATCAGCAGAATCAACCGGCCTCGATCTGGATGTGGCGCCTCGGCCGCAGCCACCAGATTCCCCGCCGCGTCCGTCGTCATAGGCGTTAGATTAATCGCCCGGGTCACCGGATTCCTCGTCGACTTCACCGTTACCACGTTATTACCCGCGGCGCGCTCCATCGCATGGTAGATCGGAACATACGTCAGGACCGCCAGCAGGCATCCCGTCAGCATGATTTTCTTGCGCCCGATCTTGTCTGAGAGCGCCCCAAAAAAAATGAGCAGGGGAATCCCCAGGCCCAGCGCCGCCGCCATCACGATATTCGCCGTGTGCGGGCTCACCTTGAGAATCGTCTGCATATAAAAAAGAGAATAGAACTCTCCCGTATACGCCACCACACCCTGTCCCGCCGTCACCCCGAACAGGCAAATCAAAATCTGTTTCACATTCGGCCACTTGGTAAACGCATCCTTCAGCGGTTGCAGCGACGCTTTGCCCGACGCCTTGATATGCACAAAAATGGGAGACTCTCGCAGTTTCATCCGTATATACAGCGATAAGCTCACCAGAAACAGCGACACCAGAAACGGAATCCGCCATCCCCATTCATTAAACGCTTCGCGTGACATCGTCTCTTGCGTCGCCAGAATCACCAGCAGCGAGATCAGCAGCCCCAGAATCGCCGTCACCTGAATGAAGCTCGTAAAAAATCCACGCCGCTTATCGGACACATGCTCGGCCACATAAACCGCCGCTCCGCCGTACTCGCCGCCTAGCGCCAAACCCTGCAATACGCGAATCAGAATCAACGTAATCGGAGAAAACCAGCCGGCAGTCGCAAACGTCGGTAGCAATCCGATCGAGAATGTCGCACCGCCCATGATGGTCAGAGTCGCCAGAAACGCGTACTTGCGCCCGACCAGGTCGCCGATCCTCCCAAAGAACAAAGCGCCGAATGGCCGCACCACGAAGCCCACCGCAAAAGTAGCGAGATATGCGATCAGCGCGAATGTGTTGTTGCCGGGAGGATAAAACTTGAGGGAAAGTACCGTGGTCAGACTTCCAAAAATAAAGAAGTCGTACCATTCGATCATCGTGCCCAGCGAAGAAGCAACAATCACCAGCGTCAGGCTGCTGTGCTGGGCATCGCTCCCATCGTTCCTTGCGCCGTCGTTTCTCGCCAGCTGATCGACCATTCTCCGTTGTCTCCTCGGCGCCGGTGGAAGGCAACGGCAGGTTAGCACACAAATTTACAGGTCTCGCGGACCGCTCTCCATCTCTGTTCCCTCCGGAGCCTCGCGCAACAGTTCATGCAAGTCGAGCCGCCGGGTGTACATCGCCAACTCGCCGTCCGCCCCGCGCGGCCACTTATCCTTCGGTTTGTCGCAATACAACTCCACCCCGTTGTCATCGGGATCCCGCAAGTAGATCGACTCGCTGACCCCGTGATCCGCCGCTCCCTCCAACGGAATCTTCGCTGCCAGCACTCTCCGCAACGCAACCGCGAGCGCCGCGCGCGACGGATAAAGAATCGCCGTATGATAAAGCCCCGTCGTCCCCGCCGCCGGAGGCGAACCGCCCAGACTTTCCCACGTGTTCAATCCAATGTGATGGTGATATCCGCCCGCCGCCAGAAAAACCGCGCCTTCCCCGTATCGCTGCGTGATTTCAAACCCGAGCACGCCCGAATAAAACCGCAGCGCTCGCGCCAGGTCCGCAACTTTCAGATGAACGTGCCCAATCCGCACCCGCGCATCAACTGTTGAAGAACCTCCTGCGGCGTCATTTTCGGGAATGGCCATATCGGATAATTATCGCGCTTGATTATCGCAAACGATCGCCGCGACTGACTGCCTCGCGCGATTACAGCGACCCGGAATTATAGCTTTCCAACCTGCTGTTATCGCCAGCCCATTTTCCCTGTACTATTTCGCCGAGGAGAAACCTCCATGTTCAGCAAAACCAAGTTCGTTCGCTGCTGCAACATTCTGCTTTGCGCGTTCCAGCTGACCACCCTCAACGCCTCGGCTCAGTTCAAGGGAAACGCCTCCGCCGACGACGTCCGCGTTAATCAACTCGTCAGCCAGATGACGCTCGACGAAAAAATCGACCTCCTCAGCGGCGACACTCCCTTTCGCACTCATCCCATTCCGCGTCTGAAAATTCCCTTCTTCCAGATGGCGGACGGTCCCGTTGGCGCCCACATTCCCGCGCCCACCATCGCCTATGCCGCCGGCATCGGCCTAGCCGCATCGTGGGATAAACAACTCGCGCTGCGCGTCGGCGAAGAACTCGGTCGCGATTGCCGTTCTCGTGGCGCTCTTTTCCTGCTTGGCCCCGGCGTCAATATCTATCGCGCGCCCATGAACGGCCGCAACTTCGAATACTTCGGAGAAGATCCCTACCTCGCCAGCGAAATCGCTGTCGGCTACATTCAGGGAGTCCAAAAAGAGGGCGTCTCCGCAACGGTCAAGCATTACCTCGGCAACAATTCCGAATACCTCCGCCACGATTCCGATTCCGTCATCGATGAGCGCACCCTGCGCGAAATTTACATGCCCGTCTTCGAAGCTGCCATCAAGACCGGTCAAGTCGGCGCCATCATGGACTCCTACAACCTCACCAACGGCGAGCACATGACTCAAAATCGCCGCCTCAATGTCGAAGTCGCTAAAGATCAATGGCATTTTCCCGGGATCATCATGTCCGACTGGGTCGCCACCTACGACACCACCGCCGCCGTCAAGGGCGGACTCGATCTCGAAATGCCCTTCGGCGTCTACTACAATCAGGAAACTCTCAAGCCCCTCCTAAAATCCGGAACCATCACCGAGGCCGAACTCGACGAAAAGGTCCGCCGCATCCTCCGCGTCGCCGTCGCCTTCGGATGGCTCGACCATCCCGCCCTCGACACGTCCATCCCCCGCTACAACCTGCAGGGCCGCGAAGCGTCTCTCCAGGCTGCTCTCGAAGGCACCGTCCTTTTGCAAAACGAAAACCACGCTCTCCCGCTCGACCGCAAGACCCTCAAGACGATCGCCGTCATCGGACCGACCGCTGCCCAAACCATCACCACGGGTGGCGGCAGCGGAGAAGTTGTGAGTTTTTCCAACACAAATCTTCTAGTGGGAATCAGCAACTACCTCGGGGACTCCGCCAAAGTTCTTTACGCCCGTGGCCTGCGCAGCACCAATCAAATGGCCCGTCTCACCGCCTTCACCACCGACGCCGAAGGCAAAATCCCCGGCGTCACCCATACCACTTTCGCTAATGCCGATCTGCAAGGCGCAGAAACGGGCACCACCGTTGAGAAAAATCTTCTCCTTCCCGGATCCACCCGCCGCGAACCCGAAGAGCAAGAGCTAAACGCCCTCACCTCGCACAAAAATTCCAACCCTTACGTGCGCACAACAACCAGCGGCCGCTGGACGGGCTATTACACCGTTGAAAATCCCGGCAAGTTCGCCATCTTCGCGCAGACTGACGGCCGTTATCGCCTGCTCCTCGACGACCATGTCCTTCTCGACAGCTCCGTCGTCCCCAAGGCCATCCTCAGCCAAACCGAAATCGAACTCACCGCAGGACCCCACAAATTGGTATTAGAGCAGCTCGCCACCCAGTTCGCCTCCGTCTCTGGAATGCGAGTTGGCATCGCTCCTCTTAATACCATTGTCGAAAGCGACGCTCTCGACGTCGCATCCCACGCCGATGCTGTCGTGCTCGCTGTCGGCTTCAATTCCGGGTCCGAATCCGAAGGCGGCGATCGCAGCTTCGAGCTTCCCGTCGGACAACAGCAACTGATCGATCAGATCGCGGCGCTCCATAAGAAAACGATCGTCTTCATCACCTCCGGAGGCAGCGTCGACGTATCTCCCTGGAAAGACAAAGTGCAAGGCATCTTCGCCGCTTGGTACGCCGGTGAAGAAGGCGGCAATGCCGCTGCCCGCCTGCTCTTTGGAGAGTCCAATCCCTCCGGCCATCTCCCCATCAGTTGGGAAAAGAAAATTTCCGACAACCCCAGTTACAACAACTATTATCCCGATCCCGGCACCAACAAAATCGTCTATCGCGAAGGAATCTTCATGGGTTATCGCGGCTACGAACACACCAACGTCGAACCTCTCTACCCGTTTGGCTTCGGACTCTCCTACACGACCTTCGGATTCTCCAACCTGAAAACCGCACCCGCCGCCGACGGCCGATACATGGTTAGCTTCGACGTGAAGAACACGGGAAAGCGTCCCGGCGCGACCGTCGCGCAACTCTACATCGCCGAAGCGTCCCCCACCGTGCCGCGTCCCGCCAAAGAGTTAAAGCAGTTCGAGCGCATCCTGCTTCAACCGGGAGAAACCAAGCGCCTGACCCTCGAGCTCAACCCGCGCAGCTTCAGCTTCTACGACGTTCCGAGCGCATCCTGGCACGCGAATGCCGGAACCTACAAACTAATGTTGGGCGATTCCTCCGAAAATATCGAGCAGCGAACGACCGTCACTCTGCCCAAACCAATCACCACTTCCGTGAGCGACTAGCACGCACCGGCAAGGTTTCAGGGGCTGCGGGAAAATGTCGTTTAGAGACGGGGCCTTTAGCCCCTGAGGGAAACGCCCTCAATGATTGCTGGTGGAGAGGTTTCATCATCCCGCACCGCGTTTTTCAACCACTACGTTTTTGGTATGATCTCCTAGGCGCAGAGGAAAGATTTGCTTTTCTTCCTCGCTCACACACCCCAAGGAGATCCCTCATGGCACGAGTCACCGGAATCGGCGGCGTCTTCCTCAAAGCTCGCGACCCCAAAGCCCTCACCGCCTGGTACGCCCAGCACCTCGGCATCCAGATGGCCGACTACGGTGGTGCCACCTTTCTTTGGTCCGACGAAGTCCCCGCCACTACCGGGCAAACTGCATGGATGCTCTTCCCCGACGCCAGCAAGCACTTCGGTGCCGAAACTCAGCGCGCCATGATCAACTACCGCGTCGACGACCTCGAAGCCCTCCTCACCCAGCTGCGCGCCGCCAACGTCGCCATCGACCCCAAGCAGGAATCCGCCTCCTACGGCCATTTCGCTTGGATCACCGACCCCGAAGGCAATCGCGTCGAACTCTGGCAACCTCTGGTCGACACCCCGTAAGATTGCGTAGAAGTTGTGGTTTTGATCTTGCTCTTACTCGCTTTGAAAGGGTGCGGCTGTAAAGCCGCACCGCGAGTTGCAGCCGCAAGTTTCCACAAGCCTTTCCTGATGGCTGATGGCTGAAACCTGACGGCAGTTCCTAGTAAATCGTGTACGCCGGCGCCTGATTCCGCACATCCGGCTTCGACGCCATCAGCAGCAACGCGCCGATTCGTTTGAACGCCTTCAGATCGTCGAGCGAATGAAACGACGTCGTCTTATATCCTTCCGGCGTCGGAGTGTCATCGGGAATCAGCGCGTATTCCACCTTCTCGAAGGCGTGCTTCTGCAGCAACTCGACGTACTCTGCTGCCGATCGCACATGCACCGGAACCTTCAACTTCGGCACCCACTGCAGCGAATAAGGATTGTCTTTGTAAAGATTGATTAAAATAAACAGCCGTCCGTGCGGCGCCATCACCCGAAACAGCTCGGCCAGAGCGCGTTCCTGGTCGGGATAGTAATAGAACGACTCCACTGATAGCACTTTATCGAAGAAGTTTTCTTCCCACGGAATCTGCGCCGCCGATCCCACTATGAACATCACGTTGTCGAATTCCTTTGACTCCCTCCGCGCCTGCCGCACCATCTCGTCTGAGATATCAACGCCCACCACCTGCCCAAACCCTTGTGGACCTTCGCTCACCATGCGCGCCAGCAACCGGGTGGCCCACCCCGATCCGCAACCCAGATCGAGAATCCGTTCCCCCGGCCGCAACTCCATCCGCCGCATTGTCTTCTCGGTGATGTCGAGGTGATGGCGCTCCATCTTCGCGCCCTCCCCTTCATCCGCCCAGCGATTGAATTCGTTCTTCAGACGCTCGTCATGAGATTGGGTGTGGTCTGTCATCGGTTCTGTAATCGCAAGCAGCTCTCTTTCCGAAGTTATTCAACTCTCCACGGGTTCACAACCTGGATCCCGCAGTCTTCGAAATCATCCGTATCGCGGGTAGCAACCGTGGCCCCGCTTACACTTGCAATCGACGCAATCTGCGCGTCAGCATAGCCGACCGGCCGTCCAAGCGCGCGACGCTGCACTACGATTTTCGAAAAAGGACGCGCCGCTTCACTCTCGAAGGCGAGAACTCGACCCAGCAGGAATCTTGTGAACGTCTTCTCGGCGGCGGCCAACAAGGACTCCCGCCGTTTACCGGCCGCGAGCAACTTAATGCCGTAGAAGATCTCTGCCTCGCTCACCGAAGTGGTGAACAGTTCTCCCTCAGGCTGTTTCGCCACCCATTGCGTTACACGAGGATCGGGCGCCAGTCGCATCAACTCGGAGAGCACGTTCGTGTCGAGAATGATCATTCCTCGAACTCTGGCGGGGGCCCGACCGGCTCTCTTTTGGGCAACTCCAGTTCAATTCCGCCCAGCGGCGCAAACAAACTATGAATCTGCTCTGCCAGATTCCCGGGTCGCGAGGATACCGCCAGCGCCGAACGCAAAATCTCGCGCGCCTCCTCCTCCATGGAACGCCCATGATGGGCGGCCCGTACCCTCAACTTCGCTTTTGTCGCCTCATCCAGCTTTCGGATTGTAATCGCTGCCATGCTTTCAATGATAGCATTGCTATCAACGATAGCACACAATCATAAGATCATATTCTGCAACTAGTTATCGGATAGCGATGCGATCCAGATCACGAAAGAACGTCGGATATGACACCCCCGCCGCATCCGAGTCCCGCATCGTCATCTCGCCTTCCGCCCGCAGCGCTGCCACCGCAAACGCCATCGCAATCCGATGATCTCCAAATGAATCCAGCTCCGCTCCGTGCAGATGCTGTCCCCCCGGAATCTTCATGCCGTCGGGCCGCTCCTCAATTTCCGCGCCCATCTTTCGCAGATTCGTCGCCACGGCAGCGATCCGATCCGACTCTTTCACCCGCAACTCCTTGCCATCCCTAACTTCCAGTCCGTTCTCCGAATACGGCGCAATCGCCGCCAGCACGGGGATCTCATCAATCAGCGCCGCCGTATCTGCGCCCACAATCGCGCCGCCCTTCCATGCCACGCCTTGCGCCTCGATCGTTCCCACCAGCTCGCCGTGATGCTCTTCAAGATGCGCTACAGAAATCTTCAATCCCATATGCATCAGGATCTCCAGCAGCCGCGCCCTCGTGGGATTCATCAGAATCCCCGGCAACGTAATCTTCGATCCCGGAAAAAGCGCCGCCGCGCAAAGAAAGAATGCGGCGCTCGAAAGATCCCCCGGCACATGCCCTTCAATCGCCCGCAACCGTTGCCCGCCCGCAATACTCGACGTGTTTCCCCTCCGGTCAACCTCCGCGCCAAAGGCTCGCAATGCAATCTCGCCGTGATCCCGCGTGCGGATCGGCTCTTCCACGACCGTCTCTCCATCGGCAAACAGCCCCGCGAACAGCACGCACGATTTGACCTGCGCGCTCGCCACTTCCGGCTTGTAGTGAATTGCCTGGAGCCCACCACCTTCAATGTTCAGCGGAGGCCGTGCACCTTCGCTCGATGAAATCTTCGCGCCCATCTCCGACAGCGGTTTCATAATGCGCGCCATCGGACGTTTCGATAGCGACTCATCCCCAAACAACTCGCTCCGAAACGCCTGCCCTGCCAAGATCCCGCTCAACATGCGCATCGTTGAACCCGAGTTCCCACAATCGAGCATTTCTGTCGGCGGCTTCAGCTGCGGCCCGATTCCCTGCACTTCAATCGCCCCGTCCTCCAGCCGTTTCCACGCGCTCCCGAGTTTGCTCATGCACTGCAGCGTGCTGGCGCAGTCCCGCGCCGCCGAAAAATTCTGGAAGCGGCTTGTTCCCTCCGCAATCGCCGCCAGCATCGCATAGCGATGCGAGATCGATTTGTCTCCCGGAATCCGCACCACGCCGCCCACCGCGCGCGCCGGACGCACCACCTGCGATTCATCGGACATGAACTTAATATAACGGAGATTGTGCTATCGAAGAGTTCTTCTGCGGATGAACCCCAGCCCAGTTTGCGACACCAATTCCTTCACGCAACGCACGCGCAATCCGCAACTCGCCGCTACGAAATGCCCGCCGGGAACATCAACACCCTCGCCATCTGTCGCGGACATTCCAATTCTTCCAGGCAGCAACCGCACACCGGCTTTCCATTCAGGTACTCGACGCATTCCCGGCAAAGCAACAGATTACATTCCGAGCAGCCAATCGGAAGCGCCATCGATCCGCATAACTGACATTCTTCGTGGATGACGATCACGTTGCCGTTTGTCTTTTCCTCTTTACGAAGAAACTTTCGCGCCTGTTGTGAATAGAGCAGCTGGTTGAATTCCACGGTGGTCTCCCTCTGTGCTCGACCATTGCAATCCAAGCAGGCAATAAAATCTGTGACCGATAAACTATTTCTTTGTGAGATTAGACATCGGTCGAGAATCCAGACCAAACGGTCCGTTTCTACTGCACCCTGACCCGCCCATGCGCTTCCGCCAAAAGCTCCTGCGGCACTTCCCGCAGCGTGACGCAAAATTCGAACATAGGAGTTTCCACCCCGCGGCCCCACCGCGCCGTCTCCCAGTGCGCCCGTATAAACTTAACCTCCGGCCGCGCCGTCAGGTTCAGCAATAGCGGAACTTCCTCGCGATAAAACTTCTGCGGAAAAGCCACGATCGGCTTGCTATCCCAGGCGGTCCCATCGGCAGAGCCGTATAGGCTCACGTCCAACGATTCCTGCTCAATAATTTTCGTAATGGCCAGCATCAGCAAAAAAATCCGTCCCTCCGCCGCACTCACGTCCAGCGCAGGACCGTCTCCCTTGCCATTCACCACAGTTTTTTCCGGAACAAGAAAGGCTTCCAACATAACGCCGCGATTCTAGCAGAGCTACCCTCCCTCGGCTGTGACACATAACCACATCCGGCCAACACAAACTGGACTCTGCTTTGAAAGGGCGCTGCTTCAGTTGCGCCGCAACCTAACAAAACAAATAGGGCTTCAGCCCTTGAGGCAAAGCCGCGTCAGCCCCCACTCCCCACTCTTTCGATATCATAAAAACTTACCGCGAGCTTCCCTTCCTCTTGCAGAAACTCGACAAAGCGACGGTCGCTACCATGCTCGCCGGACTCTGCACCTTCCTCAATGTCTACAGTACCCAGCCCTTGCTCCCGCTCTTCCGCCAGATCTTCCACGCCTCCGAACTCGCCGTCAGCCTCACCGTCAGCGCGACCATCTTCGCCACCGCGCTCACCGCTCCCATCATCGGAATGATCGCCGAACGCCGTGGCCGCAAAAAAGTCATCGTCCCATCGCTCTTCCTTCTGGCCGTCCCCACCGCCCTCGCCGCCACCTCCACCACTCTGCGCGCCCTCATCTTCTGGCGTTTCGCTCAAGGACTCTTCGTTCCCGGCGTCATCGCCGTCATGCTCGCCTATGTCAACGAAGAGTGGGCCGGACGCGGCGTCGGTCGAGCCATGTCCTCCTACGTCACCGGAACCGTCATCGGCGGTTTCCTCGGCCGCTTCATCTCAGGACTCATCGCCGCCCACTGGCACTGGCGCGCCACTTTCCTCGTGCTCGCCGTCCTCGATCTGATCCTAGCCTTCGTCGTTCGCGCCTGGCTTCCCTTGGCCAAGAATTTTGTCCGCGCCGAGCACCTCCGCCAGGTCCTCGACCACGCCAAGAATCATCTCCGTAATCCGCGCCTGCTCGCCAACTTCGGCATGGGCGCCACCGTCCTGTTCGCCCTCGTCGGATGCTTCACCTACGCCAACTTTTATCTCGCCGCCGCGCCCTTCCACCTCAACCCCGCCCAACTCGGCAGCATCTTCTTCGTCTATCTTCTCGGAGTCGTCATCACTCCCCAATCCGGACGCTTCCTCGACCGCTTCGGCTTCCGCCACACCACCCTCGTCTACTGCGCCATGATGATCGCCGGACTTCTCCTCACCCTCGTCCATTCCCTGCCCATCGTCGTCATCGGCCTCGCCATTTTTTCCTCGGGAGTCTTCGTCGCCCAAGCCGCCGCCACCGTTCAAACAGGAGCCATCGCCGCCCGCGCCCGCTCCTCCGCCGCCGGACTCTACGTCACCTTCTACTATCTAGGCGGCAGCCTCGGCGCCACCCTAACCGACTGGTTCTGGCACTGGCGCGGATGGCCCGGCTGCGTCCTACTCCTAACCGCCGTCTCTCTGCTAAGCCTCTATCTGGCGCGCCTGAGCAGCCGTCCCCAAGACCATCTCGACTCCTCTGAAATCGAACTGTTCGGGAACTGAGAAGATGAGAAGATTTTGTTCTGCCTCACTGAATAGTTTTGGAAAAAGCTCGAGTGGGGGCGGACATTCCGCGTAAAGACCAAACAAAAAGGGCCGCATCGCTGCGGCCCCCTTGTATTTGCTTACTACCAGGTACTGGGTACTGTTCTTAGCGTCGTCCGCGCCCACCACCGCCGCCAGAATGGCCACCACCATGACCTCCCTGACCACCGCCTGGGCCGCGGCCCGGTCCGCCGCGTCCTCGACGCCGGCGATTGCGATCACCGCCGCCACCCGGACGTCCTTCACGCGAACCGCCACCCTCTGGACGACCCACTCCCGCCTCGACCGAACTCACCACGCCGTCCACACGGTTAAAATTCGGCTCGTCATCGGCATCGAAATCCGCGCCGCCTTCGATCACCGCGGTCGGTGTGCCTTGCGGAGACTTGTAAGCCACCGCCGGTGGAGCAGCCTCGCCACCCTCGTCTCCATCTGGTGGCGGAGGCGCGCCTCCCATCTTTGCACGCTGTTCTTTCAGAATTGCCTTTCGAGACAGCTTGATCCGGTTGCCTTCAACGGCGAGCACTTTGACTAGGACCTGATCTCCTTCTTTCAGCTCGTCGCGAACATCCTTAATCCGATGCTCAGCGACTTCGCTGATGTGGAGCAAACCATCCAGGCCAGGCAGAATCTCGACAAATGCGCCGAAATCAGCCAGCCGGCTGACTTTGCCAAGATAGGTTTTGCCGACTTCAGCCGAGGCCGTCAGATCGCGAATGATCTGCAGCGCCTTGTTGGCCGAAACTTCGTCGTTCGAGGCCACGTTGACCTTGCCGGAGTCTTCGACGTCGATCTTCACGCCGGTCTGCTCGATGATGCTGCGAATCATCTTGCCACCGGGCCCAATCACGTCGCGAATCTTGTCGACCGGAATCTGCAGGGTGTAGATACGAGGTGCGTAGGCCGAAACCTTAACCCGCGCTTCGGTGATGACCTCGTCCATCTTGCCCAGAATGAACAAGCGTCCCCGCTGCGCCTGCGCCAGCGCCTCGCGCATGATCTGCGAGGTGATGCCGGCAACTTTGATATCCATTTGCAGAGCGGTGATGCCATCTTTCGTTCCGGCGACTTTGAAATCCATGTCGCCGTAATGATCTTCCGCGCCCGCAATGTCGGTCAGGATGGCGTAGTTTTCGCCTTCCTTTACCAGTCCCATCGCTACGCCTGCGACCGGAGCCTTCAACGGTACGCCTGCGTCCATCAACGACAGCGAAGCGCCGCAAATGGTGGCCATCGACGACGATCCGTTCGACTCCAGAATGTCGGAGACGACGCGCATCGCGTAAGGCCAGTCATCCAGACTCGGGAGCACGTTCGAAACTGCACGCTCGGCAAGGGCACCGTGGCCAATCTCGCGACGCCCCGCACCGCGCATAAAGCCCACTTCGCCAACCGAGAACGGCGGGAAGTTGTAGTGAAGCATGAAGCGCTTTTTCGCCTCGCCCTCAAAACCTTCCAGGCGTTGCATGTCGTCGCTGGTGCCCAGCGTGGTTGTAACCAGGGCTTGGGTTTCGCCGCGGGTAAAAACGGCGCTGCCGTGAACCCGGGGCAGAATGCCAGCTTCGATCCAAATCTCTCGGATCTGATCGAACGCCCGTCCATCCGGACGCCGCTTATGGTCGATCACCTGGTTGCGGAAGATACGTTCGCGCAGAATCTCGTAATACTTCTTAACTTTCGCTTTTCCTGCAACGGCTTCTGCTTCGGGAACCGCAGCCAGCAGCTCTTTTTCGATCAGGCGAACCTGTTCGTAGCTCTCGGCCTTCGGATGCTTTGCAGTATCGAGCGCGTCGGATAAACGGGCGCCGATTTTCGATTCCATTTCTTTGAAGTAGGCTTCGTCGAACTCCGGCGGCGTCACCTGGCGCTTCGGCTTTCCGACTTTTTCTCTGAGCTCGTTGATGGCAGCGCAAATTTTCTTGATCTCCGCGTGCGCGAATTCGATCGCGTCCACCACGGTTTCTTCTTTCACTTCTTTTGCGCCCGACTCGATCATCACGATGGCGTCGGAGGTCCCGACCACCATGATATTGAGCAAGCCATCGCGCATTTCGGTGTAGCTGGGATTGGCGATAAAGCGACCGTCGATCAGTCCCACGCGCACCGCGCCCAGCGGTCCAAGAAACGGAATATCGGAAATAGTCAGAGCGGCGGAAGCGGCATTGATGCCGCAGACATCGGGATCATTTTCGTCGTCGGCAGAGAGCACAAACGCGATCACCTGCGTCTCGCACTTAAACCCCTCGGCAAACATCGGCCGTACCGGCCGGTCAATCTGGCGACTCGTGAGCACTTCACGCTCGCTCATCCGTCCTTCCCGCTTGATGAAGCCGCCCGGGATGCGTCCGCCGGCGTAGGTGTACTCGCGATAATCAACGGTGAGGGGGAAGAAATCGATGCCCTCGCGGGGCTCGGGGTTCGAAGTTGCGGTGGCCAGGACTACGTTTTCGCCGAATCGCACTACGGCCGCGCCGTGTGCCTGCTTGGCAAGTTTTCCAGTTTCGATGGACAGCTGCTTTCCGCCTGCAAGTTCGACGGAGACTTTAGTAGCTTCAGGTTTCATAGGTCATCCTTCAATAAGGGAGAAAGGCATGCGCGCGGGTGCGAAGATCGCATAGGCAAGCGAATGCCGGGCGGCGGTTGGGAACGCACTTTGCAAAGGCTCTCGAAGTAAGGAACCGGCCCCACACGGAGCCGGACGCGCTGTTATTTGCGGATTCCGAGCTTGGATATTACGGTCTTATACCGTTCCGAGTCGTACTTCTTCAAGTAATCGAGCAAACTACGGCGTCTGCTCACCATCATGAGAAGCCCGCGGCGCGAGCCGTGATCTTTCTGGTGCGTCTTGAAGTGTTCCGTCAATTGACCAATGCGCTCGCTTAGCAGCGCGATTTGAACTTCGGGGCTGCCAGTATCTGTAGCGTGCGTGCGATACGTGTCAACAACGGTCTGTTTTTGCTCTCTGGCTAACACTTACTTGTTGCACTCCTGTCTCGTCTCGTTTTCGTAACGTGTTCGATGGTAACACGTTGCCTTCAGGGCTGGCAAACAAGCGCCAGCGCCGTCGGTAGCGCAGTTCGAAGCAGATTCGAAAATTAGGCGCGGCACCATAACGCGCGCGGATAAAGCAAAGCTGCTAGCGCAGCGCTTCACGCACTGCGCTGCCCAAATACAGGATCGAGTCTGCCGCAACCTTTCACGTTCGCAGACGCGGCGCTCCATGCTGGATTTCGCGTCGCAAATGTCGCCTGCGCCAAGTTTGCCGCAAGGTTATATAATGGCGATAGAGAAAGAACGAAATAGGGATGTTGTCACGCTCTGGTTTCGTCTCAAGCGACGCAAACCAGGCCAGCCCTAGAGGCGGTGTGTACAGCCAGCCATCATCATAAAATCGGAAATATGGGGGTTCTGAATGCCACGAGGCCGATCAACTTTCACCAAACGTCAGAAGGAACAAGCGCGCCAACAAAAACAACGGGATAAGAACGAGAAGAAGACACAGCGCAAGCAGGAGTCACCGGAAGGCGGCCCGGTCGACGAGGTGGATGAAATGCAGGAAATGCGAGAACTGGCGGAAGCGCAAGCTGCGCTGTTTCGTATCGGCGGCGACGAAGAGCCGAATTCCCTCGAACTCCTATCCAAGAACAGCAAGGAAGTCGAGTAGCCCGGTTCCAAGAATTCCGTGTCCAAAAAGACGCCGGAGCGCAATGCTCCGGCGTCTTTATCCCACCAGAAATCTTTTCTTAAACAAAAACCTCACCCGGCAACTTGGTCAACGTGCGGGAAGCCAGCGTGTTTTCGATGAACCGCTTGGGCTGCCGCTCGCTGTCGGCTGCGTTGATCTGTTTACGTTCGATGCGCAACTTTAAAGTACGTTCGATGCTGCGCAGATCCAGAACCTCGGCTCCCGTAACCAGCGTAGACGCGCGTCCTTGCGAACCTGCCCTCCCGGTTCGCCCAACTCGGTGGATGAAGTCTTCCGCCATCTTTGGCAAATCGTAATTGATCACGTGGGCCACGTCATCGCAATGCAATCCGCGGGACGCGATGTCAGTCGCAACCAGAACCTGGTATCGGCCTTCCTGGAAACCGCTGAGCGCTGCGTTGCGTTGCGCCTGCGTGCGGTCGCCGTGAATCATCGCCGCCGAAAAACCATCGCGCTCCAGCTCTTTTGCCAGCCTTTGGGAACCACGTTTGGTACGCGTGAAGATCAGCGTCTGTCCCTTTTCGCCGTAGAGCAACTGCCGCAGCACGTCGAGTTTTTCCGAAGGACGCACTTCATAAGCCTCCAGCGAAACGCTCTCCGCTGGCTTCAGGGTTGAGCCGAGGGCGATGCGAACCGGTTCGCGCGTGTAATCGCTCACCAGCGAGGCCACCGACTGTTCCATCGTGGCCGAAAAACACAGCGTCTGCCGTTTCTGCGGCAGAATCTGCAGGATGCGCCGAATTGCCGGCAGAAATCCCATATCCAGCATGCGGTCCGCTTCGTCCAGCACCAGAATCCTGACCTGACGCAGGTCAGCAAATTTGCGGGTAATGAAATCCTGCAAACGCCCCGGTGTCGCGATCACAAACTCGCAACCGCCGCGCAAGCTCTGGATCTGCGCCTTCTCGGACACGCCGCCGATAACGAGCGCAGCCTTGGGCATCTTCTTGTCGCGCAACTGCTCGTACTGCTCGTGAACCTGCATCGCCAGTTCCCGGGTGGGCAATAGCACCAGCGCTCGGACGCTCTTTGGTGCGTAAGTCTTGACGGAATCTGGCCTTGAATCAGGCTTGGGCGCATCCGCGCGCAGCATCTCGATGATCGGAATCAGAAACGCCAGCGTCTTGCCGGTGCCCGTCTGGGCCGTCCCGATGACGTCCTTGCCTTCGAGGGCGGGAGCGATGGCGCGGGCTTGAATAGGGGTAAGGGTAATGAATTGAGCTGCCTCCAGTTTCTGCTGCAATGCGGCAGATAGGGGCAGTTCGGTAAATGTGGTCATTCGATTGTTTTCTTTCTGGAGAGGCCTGATCTTTGTATTTCCCGGGGATCGCACGTTTTATACACGTATCCCAGAGCTTCGCATGCCGCTCACATTTTAAGTTGGCGCTGGAAACACGGTGGGCAGGAAATGCGGAAGTGTAACGGATCCAACAGGATCCCCGCTTAACGAGCTAACCGTAGCAAAAGCGTTATACAGAGTATAGCAGAACAATGAGCCGGAACCCCGTTACCTTAGTGATAACGCAGATTCCGGCTCCCGTTAATCAATGTTTAAGTTTGTGAACTGTTTAAGTTTGCGAACTCTTAAGTCGTCCCCGAATCCGAACCCTGACTCTCATCGTGCAAGACTGGATAGTTGGGGCCCAGGTAGCCCGCCGGAGATTCGCTGCCGGTCGAGTTCTCTGAACTCGGTCCGTTTTGCGATCCATCTCGTTTTACGTCCGGCCGGTAGGGAGGCGGATTGTCGTCCCAATAGTCCATATATCCTGGCCAGCCGCCATACGCATACGGGCCATAGGCCGCGGGACCATACCAATACGGGTCATACCACCATGGACTCCAGCCCAATCCCCACGCCGGTCCCCAATAGGCTCCCCAGTACGGCCCTCCAAAACCAAAGCCGAAGCCAAACCCTCCCCAGCCCCAGCCTCCGCAACATCCCCAACCACGGCCTCCCCAGCCATAGCCGCCGCCCCAGCCACCTCTGTAGCCGAAACCCGGCTCGAGCCTTGATCCGCCTTCAAATCCGCGCGACCCGCCGAAAGACTGAAAACCGCCGCCCTCCCGGCCCGTCACGTTCCGCGCCATCAGGTTCGAATTGGCGCCCGTCACACCGCCCCGCGCGGAGCTACCGCCGAACGAATGCCATTGCCCGTCGTTGATCGCCGGACGTATATTCGCCGCCCGATCAGCCGCGGCGCTGCTGCGTCCAGATCCAACCACCCCACCGCGTCCGGACATTCCGCCCTCGCGTCCAGCCATCCCTCGTGACGCGCCCGCCGAGCCGCCGCGGTATTCACCACCGCCATATTCTCGTCCACCGCCGTAGGACCGGCCGCCATAAGAGCCACCTTCGCTGTGGAAAGATCCGCCTCCACCGCCGCCATGGAAGCCGCCACCCCCACCGCCGGCGTGACCACCTCCGCCCCCACCGTGTTGAGCGAACACTGCGTTTGGTGTCAGCGCGAAAACTGCGAGAGCAGCAAACAGGCTGCAGAATTTGAAGAGATGAAATCGGCCCATACTACCTCCCGACCATTACGCCCTTTTCGGGCGCCCACTGAATCGAAGAAACTTCTGTTGACTAAAGAGAATCTGCTAGATCAGATTCTAACCCCGAACCGCGGGTTGCACCCTCTCGCGTACACCCCCAGACGCCACTTCGCAGCATCCCAAACCGTCCTTGGCTCTAGCCCCGTTCAGGCCGCCTGCGCCAAATCACCAATTTCCCGCACCGCCTTTTCGTCCAGCTTAATCGAAGCCGCTGCGACGTTCTCTTCCAGATGCCCAACCTTCGACGTACCCGGAATCGGCAAAATCACCGGCGACCTCCAAAGCAGCCATGCCAGCGCCAACTGCGAGGTCGTTACTTTCAACTGGCTCGCGGTCCGCGCCAATACGCTGCCCGCAGAACTGAGCTTTCCCGACCCGAGCGGAAACCACGGAATAAACCCGATATTCTCGCGTTCGCAATATTCCAGTACGTCTTCCGAGCCTCGGTCCGCCAGGCTGTACCGGTTCTGTACCGTGACGATCGGCACAATCGTGCGCGCATGCTCGATCTGCGCCACGCTCACTTCCGAGAGCCCGATACGCCGAATTTTTCCCTGCGCCTGCAAATCCTTCAGCGTACCCAATTGATCTTCCGCCGGAACCTTCGGATCAATTCGGTGGAGCTGAAACAATTCGATCCGATCCAGCCGCAGCCTTTGCAGACTGCCTTCGCACGCCGCTCGCAAATGTTCCGGCCGGCCGTTCTCGCGCCACTCATCGGGCCCCGGCCGGTCGAATCCCGCCTTGGTGGCAATAACCAGATCTTTCGGATACGGATAAAGCGCCTCCGCAATAATGCGTTCGCTAACCTCCGGCCCATAAGAATCGGCGGTATCGATGAAGTTAATACCCAACTCAACCGCCCGCCGGAGCACCCGAATTGCCTCATCGCGATCTGGCGGTTCGCCCCAGATTCCTTTGCCCGTAATTCTCATAGCTCCGAATCCCAGCCGATGGATCGCGCGCTCCCCGCCGATCTTGAAATCGCCCGAATCCGCTGCCGATAATCGCTTCTTGCTCGTACCAGCACCGCCCGCTTTTTCCTCTTTCCCCATACCCTTTCTCCTTAACTTATCCTCAATTCCGCTCGACCCCAATGCCCGTGGTATTGGATGCGCCAGAAATTCACCACGGCGCAGGCGTCACCACAGTCTTTTTTGTGACGATAAAGGAGGAATTAACGAAGAGTTAGCACAGAGGAATCAATGCGGAGTCTTAAAGAAGTGGTTCCGGCGGGATTCGAGTGAGGACACCGCTAGAACAGGAAGAAACTAGAAACGACCGCGACGCCGCCCACAATCGCCCACAAGCTAAATATGCGTGCGACCTGCGACATGCAAGCGTTAGAAAGAGCGTGCGCCGCGCTCACCCTTCCATCGTAGATACATCCCCCGCATCCGTGCCCGCCTCTTTCGCCTTCAGGATGCGCCGCAAGATCTTTCCCGATCTCGTCTTGGGGAGCGACGCCACAAACTCCAACGACGAAGGCGTAGCGATCGGCCCCAACTCCCTTCGCACATGCTCGATCAATACCCCAGCCAGCGCATCCGAAGCAACATGGTCGCTGCGAACCTGTACGAACACTTTGATAGTCTCGCCCTTCATCGGATCCGGCACCCCGATCGCCGCCGCCTCCGCTACCGCCGGATGCGAGACTAACGCGCTTTCCACCTCGGCCGTGCCGATGCGATGTCCCGCCACGTTGAGCACATCATCGTAGCGGCCGAGCACCGCGATATATCCATCCTTGTCTCGTGTCGCGATGTCTCCCGTCACATAGCACCCCGGAATAATCTGCCAGTCCCGCTCGTATCGCGCCGGATCCCGCCACACCGTGCGCAGCATATGCGGAAACGGTCGTTTCAGCACCAAACGTCCCCCAACCCCCGGCGCTACAGAATGCCCATCTTCATCGAGCACATCCGCTTCCGCTCCGGGCACCGCAACCCCGACTCTTCCCGGACGCATCGCCATCGAAGGCGGCGTACCCAGCGTTGGACCACCCAGCTCGGTCTGCCACCAATTGTCGATCACATAGCCCCACTTCCCATCGCCCGCCAGATGCGTTTGGGCCCAGCGCCACGCCTCCGGATTCAGCGGCTCTCCCGCGCAGGCAATCACCCGCAAGCTCGTCAAATCATGCGCCGCCGGATAACTCTCGCCGTAGCGCATAAACATTCGCAGCGCCGTCGGCGCCGTGAACATCTTGGTCACGCCATAGCGCTCCACAATCTCCCAGGCCACACCCGGGTTCGGATAGTCAATCGCCCCCTCGCGAAACAGCGTGGTCACGCCCGCACAAAGAGGCGCATACACGATGTAGGAATGTCCCACCACCCACCCAATATCCGAAGTGCACCAGAAGATATCGCGCTCACCTACATCATAGAAACTATCCAGGTGATAGGTCGTTCCGACCATGTAACCGCCGTGCACATGCACCACGCCTTTTGGCTTACCTGTCGATCCCGACGTATAGAGAAGAAAGAGCGGGTCCTCCGCATTCATTTCTTCCGCCGCGCACACCGGAGAAAATTTCATCAGCTCGTTGAAATCAATCTCTCGCGGAGCAGATAACTCCGCCGCCGCCCGCGAAAACACCACGACTTTTTCAACACACTCCAACTTATCGACCGCTTCATCGACGATCGCTTTCAGCCCAACCGTCTTACCGCGTCGATAACCCACATCTCCCGCGATGACCACCTTCGCCTGTGCGTCAACAATCCGGTCCCGTAGCGCCGTATGGCCCAGTCCGGCGTATACCACCGAGTGAATCGCGCCAATCCTCGCGCATGCCAACATCGCAACCACGCCCTCGATAGTTAAGGGCATGTAGATGATCACTCGATCTTTTTTCCCCACGCCCAGCGATTTCAGGCCATTCGCAAAGCGGCAGACCATACGATGGAGTTGACCGTACGTCACGATGCGCTCGCTTCCATCTTCACCCAGCCAGATATACGCGGCACGGTTACACCGTTCCGACTCCGCGTGACGATCAAGTGCGTTGATCGTGATGTTGGTCTTTCCTCCAGTAAACCAGCGGTGATGGATTCCATCCCACTCCAGCACTTGATTCCACTTACGCGTCCAGCTGAAACGCCCTGCGTAATCCGCCCAGAATTGTTCGGGATTCTTCCGTGCCCGTTCGCACTCCCCTAACCAGTCTTTTTGAATCGTGTTACTGCCTACAATCCCGGGAGCGGCATACTCCTGATCCATCACCAGCAGGTTAGAAATGTCTTCGGGCTTCGCGGCAAGGGTCGACATGGGGACCTCCAGGGTATGGGGCAAGAAACACTAGCAGACGCGTGGATTTTGCGCTCTTCCTTATAAGTCAGCAGTGATCTACGTCACAGCCCAGTGTGCGCTTAGTAAGTCTCCGCCCTCGCCGGCGACTCTTTTCCAACCTCCTTAAAAAAGTTTCACTAAATGCAGTGACAAAGCCTGAAAAACGAGATATGATCCCGCCCGCAATTCACGCGCAGTTATAACGCGTTTGAATAAGGAAGGACACCGTCTATGGAAAGGCAGACAAAGAAACAGCTGTTGAGCATGTTTTTGATCATGGTCGCAGCACTCCCTGTCATGGCGGGAAACAACGAGGCGAAAACTTCAAACGAAAGCTCCTCCGCTGTCAGCAGCGCAGAAGCCACGAGCGGCGCGGCAAGTCCAAGCCCGTACCCGAGCCCAAACCCGGCCCCAACTCCAGCTCCAACACCAAATCCGAGCCCCAGCCTGACTCCCCTTTCGCCAGGCGGAGACGCGAACGTCACCGCCCTTCTCGGCGTACTCGTGATGAAAGGAGTTCTCGCTCCCTCGGAAGCGAACTCGATTCGCAATGCAACTCCCACCGCTCAATTCCAGGCGTTGATCGAAGCCCTCACTCGCAAAGGCATCGTCACCGCCGCAGATTTCTCCGGTCCCGCTCATTCCGAGCCAACCACCTTTACTGCCGGAGCCACGCCCGCCCCCGAAGCGGCAATCTCCAGCAGTCTCGTGGCCATGACCCAATCGCAGTCGGTGCCCCAGGCCCCCAGCAACGCACAGGTGCCGGAGCGCGAAAAGGCTCTTCCCCCCGTCATCCCCGGCGTCGCCCCGTTGCGCGTACTTCCCGTCGATGCCCCCGTGAAAGACGGCCTGCTCCCGAGTTTCAAAGCTGGCGCCGTCAGAATTACCCCCTACGGCTTCGTCAAAGTCACCATGGTTCACGACTCGAGCGATCCCAATGGCGACGATTTCCCCTATCCAGGAATCTTCCTCAATTCCAGCGACGTGCTTAGCACCGGTCCTACCCGCGACCCATCCTTCCACGTCAAAGCGAGGTCGTCGCGCTTTGGAGCCAACTTTGAATGGCCCGACGTCTCCAAACGTCTGACGCTGACGGGTAAAGTGGAAGGGGATTTCGAGGGCGGCTTCACCGAAGTCGATAACGCCGACGTCTCCTCGATTCGCAACCCGCAACCGCGCCTCCGTCTGGCCTACGCCCGACTCGACTACGCCGCTGGCGAGCGTTCCGATGTCTTCTTCGAAGCCGGACAAAACTGGTCGCTCTTTGGATCGGGCGCTTTGCCCAACATTCTCGAGACCACATTCTTCGGCGCATATTCCGGAAATATCTGGGAGCGCACTCCGCAATTCCGCTTTGGCCTGGTGCAGAAACTCGGGGGCGATCGCAATTTCAAGTTGTCCCCCGAATTTGCCATCATGATGCCGAGCTCGGGCGAAATCTACAAACTCAACGGAACCTTGGGCGGTTTTGAGGCGCAGATCGGCGAAGGTGAGCGCGAAGGCGCCGACTCCGACCGTCCCGAAGTCGAAGGCAAGCTGGCCTTCCAATGGCAACTCGACAAGGCGCCAGCCGTCGCACCGGCTCAGATCTTCTGGAGCGGATACGAAGGTAAGCGCACCTCGATCACCACCAAGGGAAATCTCGCCGATTTCGCCGACGTTCTCAATACCTTCCCTTCGGGCTTTACCAACAGTAGCCACATGTACGGCAATCAACTCGCCGTGCAACTCCCCACTCGCTGGGCGACTCTCGTCTTCAGCTCGTGGCGAGGCAGCGACATGCGCTTCATGCTCGGTGGACAACTCAACACCTATCTCACCGATACCACGGGCCTGTACAACGTCGCTTTTGTCCCGACCGTCGACAACGTCAACGAAGCCGCCGGTGGAATGGCGGTCGGCTGCTCGGTGGCCGTCGCCTTCGACAACACCTGTACCGGCTCCGGAGGCACCTGGAAGATTGCCCCGCAACGCCCCATCGGCGCTTTCGGCGGTTTCATCAATCTCGGCTTGCCCGTCTCCCGATGGTTTAATGCCGACCCCAAAGGCCGGAACGCGGGCTGGCAACTCTACTTACACGCTGGCAAAGACCAGGTTGTACACCACGATCTCGCCCACGCCAACGGCTTCGGAGGCTGCGTGAGTGCCGATGGCCTCACTCCATGCAACGGCGGCCTTCCCCTCTTGCAGTCCCGTCTGCTCGCGGCGACCGTCTACTACAAGCTGAACGCGTGGTCTACGTTCGCTTTCGAACAATCCCAATATCAGACCACTCTGTTGCCGGAAGTCGGCGATGCCTACACCATTGCCGGACACCCAGCCAACAAGTGGAAAGATCAGCGGACCGAATTTGGTCCGATCTTCACGTTCTAGTGGTTACGGAAGCAAGGTTGTGGTACGGTGTACGGTTTTCGCGGCGTTCGTAGCCTCGGAGGCGCGGCCCGGTCAGGATTCGCCGGACCCGCCTCTCGGGCCGCTTCGACATTCGAACATCCAGCACCCCGACTCATCGTGAGCCGCAACAAGGAGAAAGTCTATGGCAGAAGTGTTGAAGAAGATCGATCCAGCTTCGGAAGCCCGCTATCAGGCCTCCCAGTCGACGTGGGACAAGCTTGCCGAAAGCCAGGAGTTCAAAGATCTGATGGCAACGAAGAAGATATTCATCGTACCGGCGTTCATCTTCTTCGTTCTCTACTATTTCGCTTTGCCCGTCCTCGTCGGGTACGCCCCTCAGTTCATGTCGACCAAAGTGCTGTACGTCAATCTCGCCTACCTTTTCGCTCTCTCTCAGTTTTTTGTCGCCTGGATCATCGCCGGGCTCTACGTCAAAGCCGCCAATAATTTCGACCGCTTGGCGAAAGACATTGTCGAGAAGGCCGAAATCCTCAAAGGAGGCAAGTAGCCATGGCAAACGTTCCTCTCATCATGTTCCTCTTCTTCATCGCCATTACCCTCGGCATCACCTACTGGGCGTCGAAGCGATCGTCCGGCGCTAGCGCCTACTTTGCTGCCAGTCGCCAGATCACAGGTTGGCAAAACGGAATCGCCGTCGCCGGCGATTACATGAGCGCCGCCTCTTTCCTCGGCATCGCCGGCATCATCGCCTTCCAGGGCTATGACGGATTCATGTTTTCCGTGGGCTGGCTGGTCGCCTACCTCACAGTCTTGCTCGTCATTGCGGAGCCACTCCGCAACGCCGGCAAGTACACCATGGCCGACGTTCTCGCCTACCGCCTCAAACCCCGCCCTGTGCGCGCCATGGCCTCGCTCAGCACCCTCACGGTCAGCACCTTTTACATGATCGCGCAGATGGTCGGCGCCGGCGCTCTCGTGAAATTACTCCTCGGGGGACACGTCACCTACAACCAAGCCGTCACCGGCGTCGGCATCCTGATGATTGTCTACGTCGTTTTCGGCGGCATGCTGGCCACGACCTGGGTACAAATCATCAAGGCAATTCTGCTCATGGCTGGAACCCTGCTGCTCAGTATTCTGGTCATGGCCCACTTCCATTTCAGTTTCGCCGACTTCTTCGCCGCCATCGGCCACGTCACCTATCACGACGCGAAGGGTACCCTGGTGGTGAAAGACTTCCTGCAGCCCGGCCTGCGCTACAAACCACCCTACGGACCGCTCGATCTCATCTCGCTGGGACTCGCTCTCATCTTCGGCACCGCCGGACTCCCGCACATCCTGGTCCGCTTCTACACCGTGCCCGACGCAAAGACCGCCCGTCACAGCGTGGTTTGGGCAATGGTTCTGATTGGCAGCTTTTACATCATGACCACTTTCCTAGGCTTCGGCGCAGCCACCATCGTCGGCCCCGACTTCATCAAAACCCATGGCGGCACCAACATGAGCGCCCCCGTGCTCGCCAACGCGCTCGCCGGACCCATCTTCTTCGCCTTCATCTCGGCCATCGCCTTCGCCACCATCCTGGCGGTAGTCGCTGGCCTCACCATCAGCGCGACTACTTCTTTCTCGCACGACTTCTGGACCAACGTCATCCACAATGGCGTCGAACGGAAGCCCGGTGAAGAAGTGCTGGTGGCGCGCATCTCGGCCTTTGCGGTTGGAGCTGTCGCCATTACCATCGCGATTCTTCTCGGACCTACGGCCAACGTCGCCTTCCTCGTGGCGCTAGCCTTCGCTGTCGCCGCATCGGCCAACCTGCCCGTAATCGTGCTCTCCATTTTCTGGCGGAGATTCAATACCGCGGGCGCGGTCACCGGCCTCGCCGTGGGACTACTTGCCTCTATCGGACTGATTCTGGTCAGCCCCAGCCTGATGGCTATCGATCCACCCACGGTGACCGGTACAGCCCGCCATCTGATTCAAGCCAAAGCGTGGTTCCCACTGGAAAACCCCGGCATCCTCAGCATCCCCATCGGATTCTTGGGAGCAATCTTCGGCACTCTGCTCAGCCACGAACCCACCTCGCAAACCAAGTTCAACGAACTGCTGGTCCGTTCAAACACAGGTCTGGGCGCGGAACGAGCGGGTTCACACTAACTCATAGGATTGTCGGTGGCCTGCAAATTAGGAAAGCCCTCTCCAGCGGTTAAGCCGGAGAGGGCTTTTCTTTCAACGTACTGCTTTTCCTGCTATTGAGCTGGCTGTTGAGTCACGTTGATGGTGATGGCAGCGGTGTGCTGTCCGCTACCGGCAGTCGCACTGGCTGTCGTGGTAACCGTCGCGGAGTAGTTCCCCACCGGCGTTACTGGCACCGCCGGATGAGAGTCAGATCCACAACCGTTGAGAGCCATAACACCGGTCAGCAGCGCGCACACAAAGAACATTCGCAACACCATCTGGCGTCCGTTCTTGCCATGCTTGCCACCGATCCCGAAGAGGACCACGCTCACCAACCCCGCCGGAACGAACCACAAGTTCAGAGGCGAACCTGAATTCCGCCCAGATCCGGAGACCGGAGCCGTCAACGATGCCTGGGTCGTTTTCCCAGTCGTCGTAACGGTCAGAGTGACCGCGACAGGATTGTTGTCCGTGATTGCCGCCGACGTCGGCGAGAAGGTACAAGTCGTCAGTGCCGGCAGACCGCTGCATGCGAACTGAATCGTACCGGTGTACCCGTACTGCGGAGTCACCGTCAAAGTGGCCGTGCCCGTCTGACCCTGAACGATGCTCAGAGTCGTCGGAGTGGCGCTGATTGAATAATCGGGCTGCGTTGCGACACCTTCCATGGTGATGGTTTGCGGCGTGTTGAACACATCGTCCGTGAGGACGATTGAACCCGAGTAGTTTCCGGCTGCCGGAGGAGTGAGGTCTGCCGCCAGCGCGCAGCTATTTCCGGAAGTTAACGGAGCCGACGTGCTGCAGAGCCCACTGCTGGCCCAACCGAAGTTGGCCGACAGGCTGAGTTGACTGACATTCAGCGAGGCGTTGCCCGTATCGGACACCGTCACGGCTAGAGGATCGCTCGTCGTTCCAGGATTGAGGGTGCCGAAGTTCATGTCGCTGGTGGTAACATCCACCACGCGCAGATATCCCATCGCAACATCGGTCAGATAGAAGCTGCCGTTGTTGTCGACCGACAATCCCACTGGAACCTCGATCAGCGCACTGGTTGCAAGACCGCCGTCTCCAATGCTGTCCTGTGGATGGGGCTTGGCATTGCTTTGCGCTTTCTTGTTATAGGCCTGCAAATGCCAACTCACACCCGTAGAGTGTGCTTGGCGTTGTTGAGTGGGCTGAGCGTTCTGCCCGCCCGCCACTGTTGTGATTACGCCATTCACATCGACCTTACGAATGGCGCTATTGTCCGTGTCTGCAAAGTAGAAATCGCCTGCCGCGTCTACTGCCAGACCGAACGGGAAGTTCAGCTGAGCCGAGGTGGCCGCGCCGCCGTCGCCGCTATAGCCTGCCTCGCAACCCTCGGAGCAGAAGCCAGCGACAGTCCAAATGTTGCCCGAAGCATCCACCTTGCGGATGGCGCTGTTCCACGTGTCGGAGATATACAGGTTGCCGTTTGCATCCAGTGCCAGCCCGCCAGGACCGTTCAGTTCGGCCTGCGTGGCTGGGCCGCTATCGCCCGACCATCCACCGCTCGGTTGAAGGTTCCCGTTCTGCCACCCACCGCTGCCAGCGCCCGTGCCGTTTCCAGCAATGGTGCTGATGTGGCCATACGCGTCTACTTTGCGAACGACGTTATTGAATGTATCTGCGATATAGAGGTTGCCTAAATTGTCGGCGAGCACCCCCAATGGATTGTCGAGTTGCGCGTTGGTGGCAAGGCCGCCATCTCCGCTGTAGCCCCAGTTGCCAGTACCGGCTACCGTGGTGATGATGCCGCTCACATCGACTTTGCGAACAACGTTGTTCAGCGTATCGGCAATATAGAGATTGCCCACGCTGTCGAGGGTCAAGCCGAGCGGATCATAAAGATGAGCGCTCGTTGCTGGACCGCCGTCTCCGTCATAGCCCGGTGTACCGGCAATTCCGGCGACGATGGTGCTCACACCCTGACTGGTGATCTTCCAAACCACTTCGTTTTCGTAATCGGCAACAAACGTGTTTGCGAAGTCGTCGCGCACGATGCCCGTCAAGGCGCCGACGCCCGCTCCGCCCGGCGGCGTGTTGATGATGCCCGGCGTGATGGAGACCAGCGAGCCTACGCCAGTGCCCGTCAGACCAAACGTGTAATTCACTTGAGTGCTATCGGTAGCTGTTAACTGGAACCAGCGTGGTCCCGGCTTGGTCGGTGTGAACTGTACATAGGCTGTGCAAGTGTCGCCTTGGGCGAAGGTGCCGACGCAGCTGTTCGGCGTCGGAGGGTTATCCATCGGCCTTGAAGTGCGGCCAGCCATCGCCTTCTGCAAGAACTTGGCTTGGACGGAAGGCATTCCTTTCGGAACCGACGCGCTGCGCGAAGCGCTCTGATGGCGCTTATTTCCAGGAGCGGGGTTTGTGGTTACGGTGTAGTCCCCGTTCGCCTGAATCGCACTCACGGTGACTGCTTGGCTCATGTAGAACTGGATGGCCTGGGTGGTGTTGCTTCCTAGAGAGACAGAACCAAAGTCGGTGGTTGATCCGCCTCCGTTCGGGTTGACCTGACGAACAGCATCGTTCCCATTGTCGACAATATACACATTGCCGACGGTGTCTACAGCGACGCTAGTTGGCCAGGCCAGTTCGGCCGCAGTCGCGGGCCCACCGTCTCCGAAGTAGTTCCACTCGCCATTCATACCGGCGAAGGTCGTGATGATACCGTTCGTATCTACTTTCCGAATCACGTCGTTTTCTGAATCGGCGATAAAAACGTTACCCCACTTATCGACCACCGCGTCATAGGGCAGGAATAATTGGGCACTGGTCGCCGCACCGCCGTCGCCGGTGTAGCCCCACGTTCCAGTACCCGCGATGGTATTGATATACGTGGGCTGGATGGTGACTCCGTTCACGGTGATCGCCGCATTTTGCATATTGACGACGCGAATCGTCCCGGCGCCAAGATCGGTTATGAAGAGGTTGCCGTTCTGATCGACCCTTGAAGCAGTGGGACACCCGAAGACGGCACTGGTGGCCGGACCGCCGTCGCCACTTCCCGGCATTTGTTCGCAATACGTCTCGTTTCCTTTGGCACCCGCCACCGTATTAATGATGCCTTGGGTATTCACCTGTCGAACTAGACCTGCTTGCTGATCGGTAATATAGACGTTCCCTGTGGCATCGACGCCTACACCGGTAGGACAGTCAAAGGTTGCACTGGTCGCTGGTCCGCCATCGCCGTTGTCGTTGTTGATGTCGTAATAGCCACAACCCTCTTCTTCCTGCAAAGTGCCCGCGAAAATCGAGATCGTTCCACTCGTATTGATCTCGCGAACTACGGAGAACACTGTATCGCTAAAATAGATATTTCCGGTCGAGTCCACCGTGATGCCCTCGACATATCCAATCTGCGCGCTGGTCGCCGCGCCGCCGTCTCCACTTTCCCCCTCTGTCCCATTTCCCGCGACGGTCGCAATATTGCCGGGCTGGATCGTGACACCTGCAACTGTAATGGCGACGTTCTGCGTATTCACAACGCGAATTCGATAATTCGAGCTGTCCGCGATATAAACATTTCCCGCGCTGTCTGTGGCCACGCTAAAGGGATAGCTGAGTTGTGCCGCTGTGGCGGCCGCACCGTCTCCACCATAGCCAGCGCTGTCAGGCCCCATGCCCGCCATGGTTGATATCTGAGGAGCCCCCAGCATGCTGACCTTCGGCTGCGAAACCGCCCATAAGGTGGTGGCACCCACGACGAGAAGAAGGAAATTCAGGAAGACCAAAGTGGAGACTTTCGACTTCCAGTGTGGCAGACTATTTTTCATAAAGCACAGTTGACCCTTTCCAGTGACGAGAATTTTCGATTGTGAACAGTGTTCGAACGGTTGGTCTGTTGAACTGCAACTTTCCTCTTCAGTGAGTTCCCACTACTGAAGCCGACCAGCCCAATCGCGGAGCGAACAAAAAACAAGTTACAGACCCGCACAAAACATCCTTGGCATTTGAAGGGCCGGAGAAAAGTCGGTTCGCGGAAAAGGGGGATTGGTAACAAAGGACTTACAGGGACGGATGAGAAGACAGGAACTTCTTCAATTTTTGCTTGTTGTCCGAAACTTGTGCGCGTGTACAGTTGCCGTACACCACGCCTCGTTTCTGAGAGGCAGTTTGGGCTCTGAAGCTGCTCACTTGCGAACGGGACTTGAATATGAAGGGAGCTGTTGAACGATAGCGCGAAAGCGCTTGGGGTGAAAACACCTGCTGGGAAAACAGTTTGGTGCGAAAGGGGGGACTCGAACCCCCACGGTTTTACCCGCCAGATCCTAAGTCTGGTGCGTCTGCCAATTCCGCCACTCTCGCATGCCTCACAACCATCCCAGTCTAGATGCGACCCCGCATCGCTGGCAACGCCCTGCTATAACTAGTCGTCGCCACGCGCTCCCGCCGAAAACTCACTTTTCCCGCCTCGCCACCAATTCCGCCGTCGCTTTTTTCGCCACTTCTTCCCGGTAGTGCAGCACTTGCAGCCCGTCTGCCAGCCGCAACAGTTCCTCCGGTTCCAGCAAATACGCCCGATCCTTGGGACCACCCGTCAGCTTCAATTGCTCCACCGTCAGTGTTCTGTAAATCAGCAGCCCGCCCGGTTTCACGGCCTTCACAATCTCCGGGAAAATTTGCCGGTCCAGATAAAAAAATGCCATCACCACATCAAACTGATTTTGCGAAGCTTTAAAGTCAGTGAGATCATCTACTACAAAGTGCATGTGGGTCGCGAGCGGTCCGGCGTGCTGCCGCGCCTGCTCGATTCCGGTCTCGGAGATATCAATCAGCGTGACTTTCCACCCCTGTCCCGCCAGCCATATCGCGTTCCGTCCCGCGCCGCCCGCCAGATCCAGAGCGCTTCCTCCCTCGGGAAACGCTGGCCGAATCCAGTCCGAAAACACTCGCAGCAGGAAGTCATCCGGCTCCATCCACGTCCTTGTCCCGGACGCTTCCCGATACCTTCGATCCCAGCTCTCCCGCTGCGCGTTCGAGCGCTCGTTGCTACCGTTGGCGCCGGAAAAAGAACAATCCGCAGACATAATCGTCGATCCTTTTCTCCTTAATTCTATCTTCGGCGACTCGATCTCCACCGCCCCACATAAGCGTCCGCAATTCGGGAGGGCATCATGCCCCGCGTAACCCCATTCCCCGCGCGCACCTCCGGCAATAACGGGGCCTCGCTCCCTCCCCGCACTGGCGGAGGCGGCGATGGCCGCGGTCGTGGCAGCGACGACAGTATGCCGAACTACGGCGAACGCTTAAAACGCGCCCGCATGGGACTCGCCCTCGGCATGACCCCAGTCGTCGTCCTTTTCGTCTCCTACACGGCCGTCTATTTGATTCGTCGCGGATTCGTCAGCATCGATACCACTAACGCCGCCTACCTGCAGGCCTGGCTTCCCGTTCGCTTGCCTTGGACCTTATTACTCGTCAACACCGCCGCGCTCGTAGCCAGCAGCCTCACCATCCATCTCGCCCGCCGCGACGTCACCCGCGAATCCGCTCTCGCTCCAGTGCAATCCATACCCGGCGTTTCACTGGGAGACGAGCGCCATTTTCCCTGGCTCGCCGCAACCACCGTCCTCGGCCTCCTCTTTCTTTCCGGGCAACTTCTCGTCTGGAGCAGCCTCTCCTCCCACGGCTTCCACCTCGCCGGAGGTACCAGCAGTTCTTTCGTCTACGTCCTCACCGGCATGCACGCACTCCATCTGGCCGGCGGCATCCTGGCGCTCCTCTGGGCCAATCTCGCATTCCTTCTCCATCGCCCCGTCGAAAGCCGCCGCATCGTCATCGACATCACTTCGTGGTACTGGCATTGCATGACCGGCCTCTGGATTTACATCCTCTTACTATTCTCATTGGCCGCATAACTCCTGCTCTCCGTCCGCGCCAGTTTTCGCCTGATCCCATTCACCATTTATAATAAAAAGATTCGGTAGCGCTTCTGAACCTATCTGTGACGCCCGCGGTCCGGCGTCCTGGGCTCAGCCCTACCTTTCAGGGGAAGATGTCGACAGATCGCATTGTGGTTCGCGGGGCCCGGGTTCACAACCTCAAGAACATTGATTTCGAGGTCGAGCACGACACTTTAACGGTAGTCACCGGCGTGTCCGGCTCCGGCAAGTCGTCGCTCGCCTTCGACACCATTTACGCCGAGGGCCAGCGCCGCTACGTCGAGTCTCTCTCTGCCTACGCGCGCCAATTTCTCGAGCGCATCGAGAAGCCCGACGTTGATCTCATCGACGGGATCGCACCTGCCGTTGCGATCAAGCAGAAGAACTCAACGCGCAATCCCCGCTCTACCGTCGCCACCGCAACCGAAATCTTCGACTACCTGCGGCTGCTATTCGCTCGCGTCGGTCGCACCTACTGCCAGCTCTGCGGTCAGGAAGTGAAGAGAGATACCGTGGATGAGGTCGTCGAACGCATCCTCGCCCTCGGCGATGGCGCCCGTCTCCACGTTCTATTCCCCATTCAAGCGCTCGTGCCCACTGTCGAAGAGAAGTCTCCCAAAAAGCCTCGCGCCAGGAAAAAAGCAGCTGCACCGACTCCTCTCTCGGACGCCATCAAGACGCGCCTGTTCGAACTCCGCAAACGCGGCTTCAACCGCCTCTTTCAGAATGGACAAGTCTTCGAGTTCTCGACTCCCGAATCGCTTCTCGACGTAGATTTTTCTCAGCCTGTCTTTGGATTAATCGACCGCATCGTCGTCGCGCCCGACCAGCGCTCCCGCATCGTGGATGCCATCGAGATCGGATATCGCGAATCCGGAGAAGTCATCTTCGAGACCGTCCCGCGCAGCAGCAACGACAACGAAAACGCCAACGATCAGGTTGAAAAGCCGCAGCGCCTGCGCTTTTCCCACCGCTTCGAATGTAAGAATGATGGCACTCGCTACGAAGAACCGGAGCCACGCCTGTTTTCCTTCAACAATCCTTATGGCGCGTGCCCCAAATGTCAGGGTTTCGGCAACACCATTGATTTCGATCTCGATCTCGTCATCCCCGACAAAGGCAAAACCATCAACGAGGGTGCCGTCGAGCCTTGGACCAAGCCAAAATACCGTCCGCTCTTCACCGATCTCAAGCGTTTCGCCCGTCAGGCCGAAATCCCCCTCGACGTGCCCTGGTACGACCTCGACGCCGAACAGCAGAAAATGATCATCGACGGCACCCGCGGATTCCCCGGCGTCCGCGGCTTCTTTCAGTACCTCGAGCGCAAGAAATATAAGCTACACGTTCGCGTCTTTCTCAGCCGCTATCGCGGATATTCTCTCTGTTCCGAATGCAACGGCACGCGTCTGCGCATCGAAGCCCGCCAGGTCAAAATCGATGGCAAGAATATCTGCCAAGTCTGCAGCATGACCGTCGAAGAGGCAGCCCGCTTCTTCAGCCAGCTGAAGCTCACTCCGCAGCAGGCCGCGATTGCCGAAAAACTTCTGATCGAACTGCGGGAGCGCCTGCGCTTTCTCAACGAAGTCGGCCTCGAATATCTGACGCTCGATCGCCTCGCCTCAACCCTGTCAGGCGGAGAAGCCCAGCGCATTCAACTGGCCACATCTCTCGGATCGCGCCTGGTTGGAACGCTCTACGTGTTAGACGAGCCCTCCATTGGCCTGCACAGCCGGGATACCCACCGCCTCATCAAGATCCTGCACGATTTGCGCGATCTCGGAAATACGATCCTCGTCGTCGAGCACGATCCCGACATCATGCGCGCCGCCGACCACATTCTCGATCTCGGCCCCGGCGCCGGAGAAAATGGCGGACGCGTCGTTGGCGCCGGTACCTATAGCGAAATTCTAAAGATGCCGCATTCCCTCACCGGACGCTACCTCGCCGACGAACTTCATATCCAGATTCCCTCCAAGCGCCGCCAGCCCGGCTCCCACAAGCTCCGCATCACCGGAGCCCGCGCCCACAACCTGAAGCACATCGATCTGGAAATCCCCCTCGGCATGCTGGTCGCGATTACCGGCGTTTCTGGATCCGGAAAATCTTCTCTGCTCCATGACGTTCTCTATCGAGCCTTGGCCGCCGCCAAACACCAGGCCATTGGCTCCGCGCCGGGCGTGAAACTATGGGACGACATCGAAGGCGATGAATTTCTCGATGAAGTCATCCTCGTCGATCAATCTCCCATCGGCCGCACGCCGCGCTCTAACCCCGTCACCTACATCAAAGCCTTCGACATCATCCGCGAGCTTTTCGCCTCTCTGCCCGAAGCTCGCAAGCGCGGATTCCCTGCCGGACACTTTTCCTTTAACGTGCCCGGCGGCCGTTGTGAAACTTGCCAGGGCGACGGTACCGTCACTGTTGAAATGCAGTTTCTCGCCGACGTGGAACTGGTTTGCGACGAATGCAAAGGCACTCGCTACAAGCCGCAGGTGCTCGAAATCCACTACAAGGGCAAGAACATTCACGAGGTTCTGAATCTTACGATTCGCGAGGCTCTCAAATTTTTCGCCGAAGCTCCCCGGCTCACCGAAAAATTACGCGTCCTCGACGAAGTCGGCCTCGGCTATCTCCGCCTGGGCCAGTCGGCAACTACTCTGTCCGGAGGCGAAGCCCAGCGCATGAAACTCGCCGCCCATCTTCAGCCCGGAAATCGCCAACTGGTCGCCCGCCCAGGTGAGAATGGCGACGCGCCCCGGCGCAAGCGTCACGTTCTCTACATCTTCGATGAACCGACCACCGGACTGCACTTTGACGACGTGAGCAAACTTCTTTCCGCCTTCCGCCGCCTCATCGATGCGGGCGGCTCTATTGTCGTGATCGAACACAACCTTGAAGTCATTAAGACCGCCGATTGGGTCATCGACCTCGGCCCTGAAGGCGGCGAACGCGGCGGAAACCTCGTCGGCGCCGGCCCTCCGGAAGTGATCGCCGAGCTCAAAAACTCGTACACTGGTCAGTACCTCAAGCAGGTTTTGGACGGAAACAGCGTACGCCATGGTGACCAATAAGACGCGAAACCTGTGGAGCGCCGCGATCTTCGGGATCGCCTTAGCCGCTACCGTTGCGGCGCAAACCCACACCACCGTCCGCCATCATCGCGAACTGGTTGACGATCAGCCCCCCGAAATCGCGCAAGCCGAAGACGCCATCCAGAAGGGCGACTTCGCCGCCGCCGAAACGCTTCTCAACAAAGCGCTCGCAAAAGATCCCAAAAATTATCAAGCGTGGTTCGATCTCGGATTCGCCCTGAACCGCCTCGGCCGCACCGCCGACTCCATCCACGCCTACCGCCAGTCCGTCGCCGCCAAGCCCGAAGTGTTTGAAACCAACCTGAACCTGGGCTTGATGCTCGCCCGCCTCGATAGCCCCGAGGCCGAACGCTTCTTGCGCGCTGCCACAACCTTGCAACCGGCGAGCCACGTGGAAGAAGGTCAAGCCCGCGCCTGGCTCGCGCTCGCGCATGAACTGGAAAAAACCAAACCGGATGAGGCGCTACTGGCCTACCAAAAGGCCTCAGCACTCACGCCCAAAGATCCCGAACCGCATCTCTCGGCCGGTCTGCTGCGCGAGCGCCAAAAGCAATTCGCGGATGCTGAGTCGGAATACAAACAAGTCTTGGCCATTGATCCGCAATCAAGCGAGGCGGCCATCGGCCTCACTAACATCTACATGAAGTCCAACCGCCTCGCCGACGCCGAGCCGCTCCTGCGTAGACTGGCCGCGGCGCGCCCCGACGATGCCGGAATCCATTTGCAGCTCGGCCGCGTACTCATCGCAGAAGACAAGAAAGACGACGCGATCGTCGAGATGCAGACTGCCCTCAAACTTTCCCCGACTGACGCCGATGCGCAGCGCGAGCTTGTTGACCTTTATGTCGCCGACAAAAAGGACGACCTCGCTGAGACGCTCTATCGTAACCTTTTGGTCGGGCACCCCAATGACGCCGAGCTCCATCGCGGGCTTGGTCAGGCCCTGCTCCGTCAGAAGAAATTCGCGTCAGCCCAAGACGAACTTCTGACCGCTGTCCGTCTCAAGCGCGATTCACCCGACGCCTACCTCGATCTGGCCTTCGCCGCCAGCGAAAATAAAAACTACGAGCTCACAATCCGGGCGCTGAACGGACGTACCATGCTGAATGCGCCGCTGCCCCCGGTCTGTTTTTTCCTGCGCGCCTCCGCCTTCGATCATTTGCGCGACTTCAAGCAGGCAGCTCTCGATTATCATCAGTTTCTGGCAGTTGCCAACGGAAAGTACCCCGATCAGGAGTGGCAGGCTCAGCATCGCCTGATCGCAATCGAACCAAAGAAGCCGTAACAGAATGCGCCGGCGGCCCAGCTCGATCTTTCTTCTCACCCTGACACTCGTCGTGTGTGTCGCGGCCAAGGACGAGTCTCTGCCCGATCTCAAAGCGCGATTCGAAAAAGCCCGCAATGAGGATCGTCCCGACCTCGCCGTCAAAATTGCGCAGCTCGAGCTTCGCGAGGCCGACAAGTTCTACATCGACGGCAAAGTCGAAGAAGCTCGTGCTGCTGTCGCCGACATCGTGACCTATTCCGAGAAAGCCGGCGATGCCGCCTCCCAGAGCAGGAAACATCTGAAAAATGTCGAGATTGACGTGCGCAAGATGGCCGAAAGACTTCGTGACATCAAACGCACTCTGGCCTTCGAAGACCAGCCTCCAGTCGAACTCGCTGCCCATCGGCTGGAAGATGTCCGCACCCGTCTCTTGCAGGAAATGTTTGCCAAGGAAGACAAGAAGGGTAAAAAGTGATGGCAGACAATCGATCGCTGTTTCGTGCGACATTGGGTATTGCCGCGCTGCTCTTCGTTGTGACGCTTCTCCCGATCGTATTGCCGTCAGGCCAGACGCTATCCGCGCAGCGTCGACGCGACCCGCTCAATCCCCTCGAAATTGACCAGCTTCGCGACGCCATGCTCGATCCCGACGTTCGTCTGAAACTCTACGTCCAGTTTTCCCGCGATCGCATGACTAAACTTGAGCAGATGCGCAGCGATCCGAAAACCAAAGACCGCGCCGCCCAGACGCATGACATGCTGGAGGATTTCCTCGCCGTCTACGATGAACTCAACGACAACGTCGACATGTACGTAGGCCGGAAAGATGACATCCGCAAGCCTCTCAAACTTATCATCGAAGCCGACACGGAATTTCAGTCGAAACTGCGTGCCCTCAAGAACTCCGCGAATACCAAGCCCGACGAACTCCAGCAGTACGAATTTCTGCTCACCGACGCCCTCGATACCGTCGATTCCAGCACCGACGACCACCGCAAGACCGCGGTCGAAGTCGACGAATACATGAAGAAGAAAAAGAAGCAGCAGAAATGAAATTTCAGCGAATCGCAGCGACCGTAATCCAGCTTTCTTTACTGATGGCTGACGGCTGACGGCTAAGAGCTGACGCTACCCGATCCTCTCTGCTACTCTTCCCTCAGCGTGTCCGCAAAGCTCACCGAAATTTTTCACGAAGCCTATCGCGAGCTTCGTCCCCGCACTCCTATGCCACCGCTTGACGTGCGTTTCTATTCCTTCGTCTCCATCAACAACACCATCCGCATGCGCGAAGGCGCCTTATTCGCCCGCGTTTCCGATCTCCTGGAGGGCGCGCCCGACAACATCTTGCACGCCATCGCCCACATCCTGCTCGCCAAGCTCTATCGCAAGCCGGTCGATCGCACCCAGAGCGCTCGCTACCGTCGCTACATCGCCAGTCACGACGTGTCCGCCAAAGCGCGCCTCGTCCGGCAGATGCGCGGACGGAAGCACATCCGCTCTCCCCGCGGCCATCACTATCACCTCGAAGAAATCTTCGACGCCCTCAACCGCCGCTTCTTTCATGGACTCCTCGGCCGCCCTCAACTTACCTGGAGCCAGAACCACGCCCGCAGCAGCCTCGGACACTACGATCCTGCCCACAACGCCATCGTCATCAGCCGCATCTTCGACCACCCCCGCGTCCCCCGCTATGCCGTCGAATACATCCTCTACCACGAAATGCTGCACCTGAAGCACCCGGTGAAGTTGCGCGGGAGTAGAAGGTGCGTGCACTCGAAAGAATTCGTGGCGGAAGAAAACCTCTTCCCAGACGTGGACAAGGCTAAGAAGTTCTTGCGGATTATCTAAAAGCAAACAGAAATTCTGGTTCCCGATGAGTATCTTCAGGACTCAACAGCGACTATCCGGTCTTGCGCACGTTCTCTGGCGGAACGACCTCTATCCATCTTTCCGAGCCACTACCGCTTTCGAATCGAAAGTGCAACGCATGCTCTTCGGCCAGTGAGGCACCTCGAACCAGAGCCGCGCTTCCGGCGTCACGACTGGTGTAGCGCACGCGACACCACTGGGCAAAAGGGGCGTAGCTCCGGTCATGCAACGTCATCCAATCCACCGTGGGATATGGACAAACATCGTAAAGATTCTCTGGGGTCCACCAGAGATAGACAGGCCCCTTAAGTGAATATCGTTCGACGATCGCGGTGCCGCGAGTTTCGTCGAGCGCATTGAGAAATTCAGACCACAATATGACTCGGCCCTGAGTCTCCATTCGCGCTTGTACTTTTTGTTCATTCCGTTTCCGACTAGATGCCGCAAGCATGGCATACGGAAACGACAGAACGGCTGCCATCAACAGGAAAGGCAAGAGGAGCAACGATGCCACGGGGCCTAGCTTCCTTCCGCGCTTCAGTCGCATTTTAAAAGTCTCGCACCGTTCATGGCCTTCATCAATTGGCGACTTGTGTAGCCGGATAGACGATTACACTCAGATACATAAAGTGTCGCGAACAGCGACTCCGCCCGGTTTCCGTGCGTTCCCATTCAATCCCGCCATACCCCGCGTGATGCAAATCACAGCAGTCCGTGACGCCGTTCGTTGACCGCCCTCCCCGAAAACCGTATCCTAGTGATATTGAAATTGAAATTCATTTTCAATTAGGAAACGGCCCTTTCTCATGCTTCAGGCATTCATCATCACCCTTCGCGAAGGCGTAGAAGCCGCTCTCATCGTCGGCATCACCCTCGCCTATCTCGCCAAGATCGGACGCAACGATCTTCGCAAGTCCGTCTACGCTGGCCTCGCCGCTGCTTTTGTCGGATCCATCGGCGTCGCCGTCGTTCTCTCCCGCCTCAAGCTCAACGAAGACATTTTCGAAGGCTGGGTCATGCTCGTCGCCGCGGTCTTCGTCATTACTATGATCGTCTTCATGATGAAGACGGGACGCAAAATGAAGGGCGAAATCGAAAGCAAGCTCGGTCTTTTGGCCCGCGGCGACGCCTGGATCGGCCTCTTCCTATTCGTCTTCCTGATGGTCCTGCGCGAGGGCGCTGAAACCGTTCTCTTACTCTCCGCGGTCACCCTGAACTCGACCGAATTAATGAGTTTCATCGGCACCCTTTCCGGCGTCGTCGTCGCCGTGCTCTTCGGTGTAATGTTCGTCAAGGGCAGCGTCAAAATCAACCTGCAGAAATTCTTCCGTGTCACCACCGCCATCCTTTTCCTGGTTGCCGGACAACTGATCATCTCCGGCCTACACGAACTTTCGGAAAACGGTGTTCTTCCCTCTTCCCGCGAAGAGATGGCCGTCATCGGCCCTATCGTTCGCAATGAATTTTTCTTCGTTGTCACTATCCTGGTGCTCGCCGCCCTCATGGTCTTGTTCGACATGAAGAGCCGCCAGCCCGTCGAACTGCCGGCCGCTGGCGCCGCCCGCCGCAAAGCCCTTTGGACCGCCCGCCGCGAACGCCTCTGGATGGCCTCGGTCTACATCTTCTCTTTCGTCTTCATCGTGATGATCACCGCCAGCTTCATCTACGAGAAGAGCGCCAGCGCTCTTTCTCCAGCGACCGAAGTCACTTTCGTGAATGGCAAAGTTTCCGTTCCGCTCAAAGAACTTTACGATGGCGACCTCCACCGCTTCGAAGCCAACGAAGGCGGAATCGAAGTCCGCTTCTGGCTCTATCAGAAGCCTGACGGAAAGATTGCCACGCTCTTCGACGCCTGCGAAATCTGCGGTGCTGTCGGCTTCTACAAATCGTCGCAGGGCGTCGTCTGCAAGAATTGTGCCGCCCCCATCAATCCCTCGTCCGTGGGCATGCCCGGCGGCTGCAACCCTATACCTCTCCACGCAGAGGTAACCGACGACGCCGTCATCGTCTCCGAGGCCGACATCGCAGCCGGACGGCACTACTTCGAGCAAAAGTGAGCAATGTTTCCGCGCCTCGTCTACGAATCGTTCCGCCGCCAAGCGCGCCGCAAACTTCTCGCCGGAATCGCCATCACCCTGGGCGTCGCCGTCGCGACCGCCATGATCGCTGTCGCCACCGACATCGGAGACAAGATCAACCGCGAACTCCGCAGCTACGGCGCGAACCTCGTCGTCACCCCGCAGGAAGACACCCTCGATGTGGAAGTCGGCGGCGTCAACCTGAAGCCGCCCAGCGACGGCACATTTCTGAACGAAGCCGACCTTCCGAAAATTCGCGGCACCTTCTGGCACCACAACATCGTTGGCTTCTCGCCCATGCTGCCTGTCACCGTAACGATCAGCTCTCAGCCCTCAGCCATCAGCTCTCAGGATGTCACGCTGGTCGGCACCTATTTCAATAAGCCGCTCAGATTCGGCAAGGAAGATTTCAGGACGGGCGTGAGCATCACGCATCCGTGGTGGAAAGTCTCGTGTGGTGACGGGGTTCTGCCCCGTGCAGTCCGAATCGAACACTCGGTCGCCGCGTGTGAATGGCCAAAAGACGACTCCGAAAACGTCCTCCTAGGAGAGCGACTCGCCGCCAAGCTATCAAAGCACTCCGGCGACCAACTAGAAATCGATGGCCGCCCCTATCCCATCTCGGGCATCCTTTCCACCGGAGGCCCCGAAGACGATCAGATTGTCGCGCCTCTCGCCGTAGCTCAGCAGATTCTAGGCAAGCCCGGCGCCGTCCGCCGCGTTTACGTCAGCGCGCTGACCAAACCGCCCGACGCGCTCTCCGCCCGCGATCCCAAGACGATGTCACCCGAAGTTTACGATCGCTGGTACTGCTCGCCCTACGTCGAATCGATCGCGTACCAACTGCAGGAGGTAATCCCGCATTCGCATGCCGAACAGATCCGCCAGGTCGCACAAAACGAAGGCACCATCCTGTCCCGTATCAAAGGACTCATGCTGCTCGTCACCTTCGCGGCCCTGTTCGCATCCGCGCTGGCCGTAAGCGCTGCCATGGCCACCGCTATCTTTGAGCGCCGTGTAGAAATAGGACTCATGAAGGCTCTCGGCGCCGGAAATTTCGCAGTCTCTGCGATCTTCTTCGCCGAGGCCCTGCTGCTTGCACTGCTCGGCGGCATCGTCGGCTTCTCTGCCGGAGCGCTCCTCGCCCATCAGATCGGACGCTCCATCTTCAACTCCCAGATTTCCATCGAGCCCGTGCTCTTCCCCATCATTCTCGCGATCGCGGTCTTCGTCACCTTTGCCGGAAGTGCTTCCGCCATTCGCCGCGCCGTTAAGTTCGACCCGGTATTTGCGCTGCGAGGTGAGGGATAACAAATGAAGGTGATGAGGGAAAGATCGAGCCAAGCATGATGACCACCGCCCCCAGTCCGTTGCTCTCCGCGAAAGAAGTCGCGAATCGACGTGCCGAAGACGCTCGCACCTCGCCGCCGATTTCGATGTTCGGACGCATGCTCTTCCGTGCAGCCGTCTTGCGTCGCAAACGCGCCGCGTCCGCCCTCCTCGCCATGATTGTCGCCGCCGCAGTCGCCACCACCATGATGAATCTCTATGTCGACGTGCAAGCCAAACTGCGCACCGAGTTCCGCAACTATGGCGCCAACGTCGTCATCGTCGCGAAAGAGGGACAGTCCCTTCCCGCCGACGCCCTCACGAAAGTCGAATCAGTCCTCGGCGCTAAAACGCTGGCCGTTCCTTTTTCTTATGCCGTCGCTCGCACCAAAGATGGACAATCCGTGGTCGTCGTCGGCACCGACTTTGCGCGCGCACGCCAATTGAATCACTGGTGGAGTGTAAGCCGGTGGCCTGCCGTGAACCGCTGGCCCCCTCCCAGCCAAGTGATTCGCTCATTGGCGGACAGTACGACGGAAACGCTGACTATCTCCGATGAGGCTCTCGTTGGTGTTCGCGCAGCTGCGGTTGTCGCTCCCAGACATCAACCGTTCGACCTGACCTTCCAAGGCAATACCATTCATCTCGACCCTGTCGGCATGCTGCAAACCGGCGCAGGAGAAGACAGCCGCATCTATCTCGATCAAACCGCTTTCCAGAACTGGACGGGAATCGCCCCCTCCACCATCGAAGTCGCCGCCAACGGGACCGCCGCCGAAATCGAATCATCCATCCGGCAACTAGCCCCGCTTCTGCCGAATGCTGACATTCGCCCCGTTCGTCAGATCATGGAAGGCGAGGCCAACGTCCTAAACAAAACGCGCGCCACACTTTATGCCTCGGCCACGCTAGTTGTGCTGACCTCCGCCCTCTGCGTTCTGGCCACGCTCATCGGATGGGTCTTCGACCGCCGTCGCGACTTCGCCATCATGAAAGCCCTGGGCGCATCTGAGCGTCTCGTCAACGGATTTTTCGCAGCCGAAGCCGCTGCTCTCGGCGTAGTCGGCGCAATTCTCGGCTTCTTCATCGGCATCGGGGTCGCCGTCTGGATCGGCCGCGTCAATTTCCATGCCCCGGTGGTACCGCGTTTCAGCGTTTTTCCCTACGTGTTAGCCGGAAGCGTCGCCGTAGCCCTGATCTCCGCGATTTTGCCGATTGAACTGCTACGCCGCGTGCAACCCGCTATCATCTTGAGGGGAGAGTAGGCATTAGTTTTGAATGGGCACGACTTTAGTCGTGCCGCAGCAGCATCAATTCTCGCGGCTTTTAGCCGCTGAGGGACTCTGTTCTCGGTTGAGGTATCGATGATTCGCCTAAACAATGTCACCAAAAGTTATCCCGCCCGCATCGAGGAAAATAGCGGCGGCCCAAACCTCATCAAAGCCCTCGACGACGTCTCGCTCTCCATCGCCCCTGGCGAATGGGTGGCCATGATGGGACCCTCCGGCTCCGGCAAAAGCACCACCGTCAACCTCATCGGATGCCTCGACCGTCCCACCAGCGGCGAGATCTGGCTCGATGGACAAAACGTCGCCAACCTCAGCGCCTCTGACCTCAACCACGTTCGCGCCGAAACCATCGGATTCGTCTTCCAGCAGTTCCACATGATCCCCTACCTCACCGCCGTCGAAAACGTCATGCTCGCCCAGTACTTCCACAGCATGACCGACGAAAAAGAAGCTCTCGAAGCCCTAGACCGCGTGGGCCTCAAAGATCGCGCCGGGCATCTTCCATCCCAGCTTTCTGGAGGTGAGCAGCAGCGCGTCTGCATCGCCCGCGCCCTTATCAACGATCCGAAAATTGTGTTGGCTGACGAACCCACAGGCAACCTCGACGCAGCCAACGAAGAAATCGTTTTACGCCTGCTGCGGGAGCTTCATCAGCAGGGCCGCACCATCGTCATGGTCACGCACGACCCCGTCGTCGCCCGCCTCGCCGACCGCCGCATCGAATTGCATCACGGAAAAATTGCTGCCCAGGAAGTCTTCGCCATGGCCGACGATGAGCAGTTCGACGAAGTTCTGGAAGAATTGTTCGCTCTCGAGGAGCACGGTCAAATCGCCGAGATCGGACGAATGGAAGTCCACGGCGCTCTGCCGGTCTCCATCGCTGTCGAAAAAATGCAGGCCATGGGACTCGTCGCCACCCATCCCCATCCTCCCGAAGCTCACGAGCATCGCCCCTTCGTCAATCCCTGCCACGATGCTCTCAAACCCACTGGCTTTTCCACCGGCGACGGATCTCTAATCGTCGAGCTAACGCCGCGCGGCCATCAACGCGCCGCCGATATCATTCGCCGCCACCGTCTCGCTGAACGTCTCTTCACCGATTCGCTCGCCATGGACAGCGAAACCGAAATCGAACAACAAGCCTGTAAATTCGAGCACATCCTCTCGCCCGAAGCGACCGACAAAATCTGCACCTTCCTCAATCATCCCCGAACTTGCCCTCACGGAGCCGCCATCCCTCCCGGCCCCTGCTGCGGACGCCACGCCGAACCCCGCCAAATCGTCGCCGCCCTTTCTCGCCACGACTAACGGAACATCTCCGCCATCGTCTTCCATGACCGAAGCCTATGGCCCCCCTAACTCACTGATTTCCCAAAGCCAAGGTCGAACGGAGCAGGAGACCATCCGGTAAACACCCCGCTCCCGTCCTGACCTCAGTAATCGACCAAACCACTGCGCTCATCCAGAACCCTTCGGGCACGCTACACTAGTACAAAATCCCCCAAACAAATAAAACAGCCCAAGATGCCGGAAGTCGAAACCATTCCCGAACAAGCCACGCAATGGCCCGAGCCTCCACGCCTCCTCGTCGAATGGTCCTCGCCTTGGCAAGAATTTAAATCCGCGCTCGGCCCCGCCTTCACCCGCGCTCCCAAGCGCCTCGCCGGAGAAGCGCCGACCGGCATGTTCCCCTATCGCGGGATGCTCTTCTGCTGGCTTCTCGAATGCCTGCTGCTCATCTCCATCATCGAAATCCCTGCGCATCTTGTGACCCTCGAACTTCCTCCCGTTCCCAATCATCCGCAGTCCGACGTCATTTACTACTCCGGTGACGAACTGCCGCAAACGCAAGATCGCGGCGGCGCGCAGTCCGGCAAAACCGGACGCGCTGGAGGACAGCAAGCTCACCACGCCACGCAAACCATCCGCGTCGTCCGCGGCGAGCAGCCCACAGAAAAAGTTGTCGACGCGCCCAAGCTTAATCTGCCGCGATCCGATTCCGCCGTTGCCAATCTGCTGGCCTTTCAACCAAATCCCGGACCGCCTCCCGCCGAAGGCCTGCGCTCCGCTCTCACCGCGCCCATTTTGCCCGCCATGAGCGCCGTGCCTCCGTCTCCAGAACTGGATTCCAAGACCAGCCGCACTGCCAGCGCCCCCGCCGCAAACATCGTCCCGCCCGCACCCGAAGTCTCTCACTCCAGCACGCGTAACATGCAAGCCTTGCACGCGGCTGTCATTCCGCCCGCGCCAAATGTCTCGCGCGATAAGTCGCGAACCGCAGCTTCGCTCGCTCCCACAATCATCGCTCCCGCTCCGCGCGATACCCAGCGCGACCTCGCCAGCTCGCGCGCTCCCTTGACCCCGACCGCCGATGTCGTTCCGCCCCCGGTTGCCGCGCCCGCTCGCGACTCGTCCTCCAAAGCCAAACTCACACTGCCCGCTCCCGCTATCGTCGCTCCTCCACCGTCGCAGGTTAGCCGCGATCTGAGTAGCTGGGGAAGCACCGCCTCTGGCGACTTACGCCTCAAGCCCGTTCCTCCACCACCGAGCGCCTCCGCCAGCGGAGCACTCTCGCGATCCGGCGTCGGAACCCTCACCCCCCAAGTCGTTCCGCCGCCCGCCAGCATCGGCGGTGGAACTTCGCAAAGCGGAGGCCGCACCGGCTCCTCTGCCGGTCATCCCGCAGGCTCGTTGCTGGGTTCTGCCGAGGTCGTCCCTCCGCCGCCAGGATTGGGCGGGGGCAAAGCATCCTCCGGCAACGGACGAGGTGCAAAAGGCGCTGGCGCCGGCGGTCCGTTTGACCTCGGTTCTTCCCTGGCGCCGCCCAGCAATAACGCCGCCGGCAACGCTCCCGGAACGGCCGTCGTTGTCTCGAACCAACCTGGAAAACAAGTCGGCGTACCGAACTCGACAGCGACTGGCGCGGTTGCCATGTCGCCCACGGGAACGGCGAAAAGCGGTCTCGGCGGAAGCGGCAGCGGATCGGGCATCGGCAAAGGCAATGGCCCCGGCGCAGGCCTGCAGGCCGAAGGCTCAGGAGCAGGTCGCGAAGGCGCCGGACGTGGCTCCGATCCCAACTCGCGCGCCGGAATCTCGCAGTATCCCGGACCCGGCGGCGCGGGCACCGGCACCACCAGCCCGCCTGCCATGCCCGGCGTCTCCGTGCAAGGTGGATCGACGCAAGTCATCAACCTTCCCAGCTTCGGCGCTCCCAACGGAGACGCTCCCGCAACCGGACCCGGCCATTCCTCCGCGAACGTCCACAAAGGTTCGGGCATCACGATCGAAGCCACGCCCCGCTCCGGCGGAGTCTTCGGATACTACGGCATCCTGAAAGGCGACCGCAATTACTCGATCTACATTGATACGTCGTTGGGAATGGCCGTCATGCAGTATGCCGACGCCGCGTCCGCCGCCCACCCGTCGTCCGAAAATCTGAGCGCTCCCGAACCCATGCGCAAAGATCTGCCCGCTGGACTGCGCCCCACGCGCGTCATCATCGCCTGTATCCTCGACCGCTCCGGCGAAATCAAGGACATGCGTGTCCTCGAACCCGGCGCCGCCGAAACTACTTCCAAAATTCTGGTAGCTCTGCACAGCTGGAAGTTCCGCCCTGCCTTTCGGGGAAACGAGCCAGTCGAAGTGACTGCAATTTTAGGATTTGGCGTGGACACCAGGTAGGCGAGTTGAGACGCACTCGCGCTCCAAGCGCGAGGGTTCGAAACACATTTCGCAGTCAATATCCTTTGCTCTTATCGACGACTGAAAGCATCGGCCTGCCACCCAAATACCGCCGCAGATTTTCGGTAAACAACGCGTAATGCCGCTCCCATAGCTTCTCCGTAAGCGCCGCCGTATGCGGTGTAATCAGCAGATTCGGCATATCCCACAGCGGAGAATCCGCGGCCAACGGCTCCTTCGGAAATACGTCGAGCGCAGCCCCGCCAATCCTCTTCTCTCGTAAAGCCACGCCGAGCGCCGGTTCATCGACGAGCTCTCCGCGCGAAACGTTAATCAAACAAGCATCGGATTTCATCAGCGCCAAACGCTCCGCATTCACAATCGCTTTCGTGCTATTCGTAACCGGCGCCGCGAGCACGACGTAATCTGCCTGCCGAAAGACCTCCTCAATCTGCCCCGTCCCAAAAACGGCGTCCGCGCCATCGCTTCCCTTCTCCGGATGCTCCCGCACTGCGATCACCCGCATGCCGAGAGCCTTCGCGCTCTTCACCACGGCCCGCCCAATGCTGCCTAATCCGATCAGTCCCAGCGTCGCGCCGGCGACTTCCCGGATGTGCGGCAGCTCATCCCACAAAATCTGCTGCCCCCAGACGTGCCTCACTTGCAGGTGCGCCGATCCCGGAATTTTCTTAGCCAGCGCGAAAATCAGAGCAATCACATGCTCGGCCACTACCGAGCCGTGCACCTCCCGCGCATTGGTGAGAACGACATCGCTCTCCACAAGCTCAGGAACCATGAATAGATGCACAGCCGCCGCCGGAGAATGAATCCACCGCAACCTCTTAGCGGCCGCAATCTGCGCAGGGCGCAGCGACCATGCAATGACGATCTCCGCATCCGCTATCTCTTCGTCGACGTGATCGTAATCGGTGAGATGAACAACTTCGGCCTGTGGGAACTCCTGCCGCAAGCGCGCGCTGAACCACTCCGGAGCATTCCACTGCTCAAATGGATGACGAACACAAATCAGAAGCTTGGGCCTTGCAGAAGCGGCAGTTTGACTCATCGCTTGATCAAGAAATTTTCCAGGCTCTCTCGGCGTCTCGGCGGTTCAAGCTTTCAGCACTTTCCGCAAATCGGCCCCCGTCATTTCTTTCGGCTCCGTGATCCCCAACATCCCCAGCAGCGTCGGCGAAATATCCCGCAGCGATCCACTCGGTTTCAGTGTGTATCGTGCCGCATCCTCGGCAATCACAATAAACGGCACCGGATTCGTCGTATGCGCCGTATGCGGACCGCCGCTCACCGGATCAATCATCATCTCGGCATTCCCGTGATCCGCCGTGATCAGCATCGCCCCACCTTTGGCGCGCACCGCTTTCTCAATCTCGCCGAGACACGCATCCACCGTCTCGACCGCCTTGATCGTCGGTTCAATTTTGCCGGAGTGCCCCACCATATCGGCATTCGCGAAATTAACAATGATCACATCGAACGTCCCGTCATTCGTCGCTTTCACCACCGCCTCGGCAATTCCCGCCGCGCTCATCTCCGGCTTCAGATCGTAAGTCGCGACCTTAGGCGACTGCACCATCACCCGATCCTCTCCCGGAAACGGCGTCTCCACTCCGCCGTTAAAAAAGTAAGTGACGTGTGCATATTTCTCCGTCTCCGCCACGCGCAGGTTGCGCATATTCAGCCCACCCATCACGTTCGCAAGAATATTCGCCATCGACTCTGGAGGAATGACGATCGGCAGGCGGAAGTTGTTGTCGTATTGCGTCATGCAGACATATTTCAGGTTCTCCGGCACGCGGTCGCGGGGGATCGTAGTATCCAGTTCAGCCGCTCCCGGTAAATCGCTGCCTCCCGTCGCATTCAGCCCGCTGTTGCGGCACAGAGCGCGCGTAATCTCCCGCACGCGGTCAGCCCGAAAATTGAAGCAGATGCACGCATCGTCATCTCCAATCGTTCCCAAAGCTTCGCCGCGCTCGTCCGTGCAAACGAACGGCACCACAAACTCATCGGTCACATCCTTGTTATAGGACGCCTTCATCCCCTGCACCGCATCCGTCTGCGTTCCACCCTCGGCTTTACCGTTGACCATCGCGCTATACGCCTTGAGAACTCGCTCCCAGCGCCGATCACGGTCCATCGCAAAATATCGGCCGCTCACCGAAGCAATTTTTCCCGAGTTATACTCGCGCATCTTCTGCTGGAGCGCTTCCAGATAGCCCGCGCCGTTCGTGGGCAGCGTGTCGCGCCCGTCCATGAAGGCATGCACGAAAACGCGATCCACTCCCTGCTGCTTCGCCATCTTCAGCAACGCGTAAAGATGTTCCTGCCGCGAGTGCACGCCGCCATCCGATAGCAATCCGAAAAGATGTAGTTTGCGCCCGCCGGTTCGTGCGTGCTTCATCGCATCCACCAGCACCGGATGCGAGAAGAACTCGCCATTCAGGATCATCAAATCGATCCGTGTAATGTCCATATGAACAATGCGTCCTGCACCCATATTCAGGTGCCCCACTTCGCTGTTGCCCATCTGGCCTTCGGGCAGTCCAACAAACGGGCCGCTGGTGTGAATCAAGGTATTCGGATACTCGCGCAAGAACCGGTCATACGTCGGCTTTCTCGCCAGCGCAATGGCATTCGCTTTGGTTTCGGCTCGGTATCCCCAGCCGTCAAGAATGATAAGAACGAGAGGTTTCGGACGAGGCATAAAATTGCTTTCAACTCCAGGCTGTTGGCTATTCGCTGTTCGCTTCCGAGAGAGATCCACCACGGAGGCACGGAGACACGGAGAAAAAGGGGTAACAGAAGAATCTATAGGACGGTTCGCAGCTTTTCAAATGAGACACCAGCAGTCTGGCACTCGCTTTGATCAGGTAGATTTTCGCAGTGCCGATCGATCCGTCGTTTTATACTATTCGCGAGGAAATCCCCCATGCTGATCAATGAACTGCTTCTCACCGAATTCGACGAAGAAGTAAAGAAAACTCGCGCCGCTCTCGAACGCGTTCCCATCGACAAAAAAGACTTCGCGCCTCATCCGAAATCGTCCCCGCTCGGAAAACTCGCGTCCCACGTCGCCGAACTGCCTCAGTTCGGCGTTACAATTCTGACGACTCCAGAATTGGATTTCTCCAAAGGCACGCGCACGCCCCGACCGACGCTGGAATCGATCGAACAGCTAGTCAAGACATTTGATGATGGCGCAGCCAACGCCCGCGCCGCCCTCGCCAAGATTCCCGAGGCTGCCTGGACCGAGCCCTGGAAGCTCAGTTTGGGCGACAAGCCAATCTTCAGCGGTTCGCGTTTTCTGGCCTATCGCGAGATGTTCCTCAATCACCTGGTGCATCACCGCGCCCAACTCGGCGTCTACCTGCGATTGAACGAAACACCGGTCCCCGCAACCTACGGCCCTTCGGCTGACGACAGAATGGGCTTCTAAGGTTCTGTAGAGACGGGGCTTGCCCCGTCTCGGACTTCTAGTAGAAGAGATCTTCGATTTCGTTAGGTAACGGGTCGTTAAAATCATCGGGCACGGTGAACTCCCCTTTCGCCGATCCAAAAACTCTCTTCTTTCCGGCACACTTAACCGGGAGGAGCCTGGCCACCGGCTTTCCGGCCTTGGCAATAATCACCTCTTCACCCATGGCGACCCGTTGCAGCAGTCGCGAGAGATGAGTCTTTGCCCCTTGGATATTGACTATCATCGTCCCGTTATAGCTTAGTCATGAACTTAGTCAGCTTCGGATTTGGCCTGCGATTTCACCCTCCATGATCAGCGAAGGATGCTGTTGCAAGCCCATGTCATTCCCGCTCCCAATGGCAACAGGACTACATACGCGAGATAGTGGACCTCTTTCCGATGTGTGCCGATGTGTGCCGATGAGAAAGACCACGAGCGCAAGCACCGCAGCGAGTAAAAGGGCCGAGACGAGAAGTAAGAGTGAATCCGCAACGGCATGCCCGTAATCATGAGTAACACCTGAACGGCGTTCCTTCTTGATCCTGGCGTATCCAGAACCGAGGAAGAACACCGTGATCGCGAGTCCAATCCAAGCTCCTACGCTCATCTCGGCACTCCCGCTCCTCACCCTCGATAGTTCAGCGCCTTCACTCCCAGAAATCTCGCTGCCCCGCCCAACTCTTCTTCGATCCGTAGCAACTGGTTGTACTTGGCGATCCGGTCGGTGCGCGAGGCCGATCCCGTCTTGATTTGTCCCGCGCCGGTCGCCACCGCAAAGTCGGCGATGAACGTGTCTTCCGTTTCGCCGGAGCGGTGCGAGATCACCGACGTGTATCCATCGCGCCGTCCCAGATCGATTGCATCGAGCGTCTCGCTGACCGTGCCAATCTGGTTGAGCTTGATCAGAATCGAGTTGGCAATTCCCTTCTCGATGCCCTTTTCAAAGATCTCAATATTGGTCACGAAAATATCGTCGCCCACCAACTGGATCTTGCCGCCCAATTCTTTCGTCAGCAGCGCCCATCCCTCCCAATCGTTCTCCGAGAGCCCATCCTCCAGCGACACAATCGGATAATCCTCTACCCACTTTGCGTAGTACCGAATCATGTCCTCCGAGCTCTTCGCAGACTTGTCCGACTTCTTGAAGACGTATTTCCCATCCTGATAGAACTCACTCGCCGCTGGATCCAGCGCAATCCCAATCTCTTCGCCCGGCTTGTACCCAGCCTGCTGAATCGCTTCCACCACCACTTCGATGGCCTCAACATTCGACTTCACCGACGGAGCAAATCCGCCCTCGTCGCCCACCGCCGTGCTGTAGCCGCGTTTCTTCAACACGCCCTTCAGCGTGTGAAAAACTTCCACGCCCCAGCGCAGCGCTTCTGAAAATGACGGTGCTCCTACCGGCATCACCATGAATTCCTGGAAATCGACATTGTTATCCGCATGCGCTCCACCATTGAGGATGTTCATCATCGGCGTCGGCAAAATATTCGCCGCTGCTCCACCGAGATAGCGATACAACGGAAGCTCGCACGCCCGCGCCGAAGCACGCGCCGCCGCCATCGAAACCGCGAGAATCGCGTTCGCTCCCAGTCGGCCCTTGTTCGGCGTTCCATCCAACTCTATGAGCCGTGCATCCAGCGTGCGCTGGTCTGCCGCATCCGATCCAACCAGCGTCTCTGCAATCTCGCCATTCACGTTGGCAACCGCCTGCAGAACACCCTTGCCCATAAACTTCGTCTTGTCGCCGTCGCGCAGTTCGACGGCCTCATGCTCGCCGGTGGACGCGCCACTCGGCACAATGGCCCGCGCACTGGCGCCGCCATCGAGAAAAACTTCCGCTTCCACAGTCGGATTGCCCCGTGAATCGATCACCTGGCGTCCGCGAATTTCAGCAATACTTGTAAGTGGCATGATTGCGTCCTTTATTTGAGGATTAGTTTCAGAAACGTTCCTAGGTAGAGGCGCGGTTCGCCGCGGCTCCGCATGTGAAATCGAATTATATCGGACTGAGAACCCCCGGTCTGTGAGCTACGACCATTCGGGGAATGCTCAAATCTCCCCTCCCCGTACCCCGTCCGTTATTGTCTGCCGCCCGCACCTCGCTTACAGTCTCCCCAACATGCAGAACCGCACCGACACCTTGGAGATCGGTTCGCCCGCGCCCGGCTTTTCTCTCGGAGCGGCGAACCGTCCAGGCAATTTCACTCTCGATGCTCTGCTAGCACAGGGAGTATTGATTCTCGAGTTTCTGCGCGGCACATGGTGACCCAACTGCGTCAAGCGTATGGCTCAGTTCGAGTCGAGGAGAAATGAAATCGAAGCAGCAGGCGCGCAAGTGGCGTTCATCGCGGCCGAAAAACGCAACGGCCTTTGGAAGCCCGAAAGGTTTTTCTCAAAACATCCCGTCTCCAGCGTCTTCTTGCTCGACGAGGATCGCGCCGTGACCAAGGCCTACGGACTCCACCACGCCCTCGCTACCGACGCCTTCAACATCTCGCACCCCGCCACGCTCGTCATCGCCCGCGCCAGCAACGATTCCGGCGGCTCAGCCCCGAACACAGTCGAGCGCCCTTTCCAGAATACGATCCGCTACATCTATCGCGGCGACAACCAACTCGATCGTGCGCCGCTCGATCAGGTTTTAGCCGTCGTCAAGTCCCCACACAGTACTAATGGGGCAACGGGCCCTGCGCCCGTCCAATGATCTTCACAGGCAAAACTTCGCAGTTAAGGGATTGCAGGTAAGAACTTTTGGAGGTAAGAAAATGAAGAAAACACTCTCGCTCACGTCGCTCGTCCTGCTCGCCAGCTTCGCTAGCGCGCAAACCGCATTGCCCACCGGAACCGCCGTCAAGATGAAACTCGAAACCACCCTCGCCACCTTCAGCTCGAAAGCCGGAGATCCCTTCTCCGCCCGCGTCACCGAACCCGTGGTGATTGACGGAAAAACCGTCATTCCCATCGGCGCAACCGTCGACGGCCGCGTCACCAAGTCGAGTGAACCGCGCCGAATCGCCGGCAAACCTACGATCGCCATCTTCCCCGAAAACCTCGTGCTCCCCAACGGAGACCGGTTCATGCTTAACGCCTCGCTCGTCGACACCAACGCGCGTCACGGCTCCGACGTCAACACCGAAGGCCAGTTCAAAGGCGCCGGCCACGATGGCAAAGATCTCACCGAAATCGGCATGGGCACCGGAGGCGGCATGCTCGTCGGCGGTCTCGCCGGCGGCGGCAAAGGCCTGCTCATCGGCGGAGCCGTCGGCGCCACCGTCACCGTCGCACACTGGCTCGGCAAACATCGCTCCGCCATGCTTCCCGCGGGCACCGAATTAGTAATGGAGTTAAACCGCCCCATGACCATGACGACCACAACGACAGCTAGCGGTGGACAGTAGGATTGTCGTTCGCGGCGGTCCTAAATTCTTGTCCTAAAAAAGAGAACCCCGCCCCCTATGAACTGGAGCGGGGTTCAAACCTCATGTACCCACGGATTCGCAGGACATCCCACCGGGGCGCGCTACTGCAAACTAGCCAGCACCGTCTCTTCCGTCGCGCTCACATTCTGCGCCCTCAGCTCGTGTTCCAGCCGGCCCTCCCGCAGAGTGTACGCAATGTTGCTCCCCGCCAGCTTGATTCCGGTCAGAAAATATTGGTCACCATAGCGCGCAAACACCAGTGTGTAGTTAGCAGCGGCTTGTTTGCTTTCCGTTTCCGAAATCGACGCAAACAAGCTCTTCCTCGCTTCCACATTGCGGATGATCAGCGTCTTGCCGTCCATGGTTTCAGCCTGCACTTTGCATTCACCCGCAGGAACCACGCGGTCTGCCGCCACGAACTGAAATGGCACTTCGGCCACGATCGTTGAGCTGCTAATCGTCTGCCCAACCGCCAGACCCGAGAACACCAACATCATCACCGCGACAGCCCACTTCGCTTGCTTCATTTGTAGCCTCCAGGAGCTCTTCAGCTCGATGGGGAATTGTTGCGATCTTGCTCCCATCTCCCAAGAAGGTCCATGGAGCCCTTCTGAAGCCGTCTGAATCGCTATGAAGAACTCTTAATCGTCCGAAACAGCCGATCACCCACCCCCGGCCGCCAGGTCTTCTTCCGTCAGCAACTCCAGCTCAATCCATCCCTCCACCGGCATCGCGTCCACCGGCAGATGGTTCTGCCACACGCTGAAGCGCAGCCGCAACCGCGTGGTCAGCACGTCCGAACTCTTCGGACCCCGAATCTTCTCCATTTCCAGCGGAGCCGCCAGCAGCCACCCCAAGGGCACGCGAAACTCAAAGTTCCTCAGCAGCGCCACGCGCGCCAGATCCTTCGTGTCCTTCCCATCCGCCACGTGCTGGCCTTTCCCTTGCGTCACCTTCCACGAATGCAGACGTCCCTCATCCGCCGCCGCATCCAATCGCAACTCGCGCCGCGGTTGGGTGGCATGATTCGCCCACGATTCCAGGTTCACCACCACCTCGAATGCGCCCTCTGGAACCTTGCCCGAAAAATCCAGCCGCCCGTAGACATACTCCGCGTCGATCCCCGCCAGCACTTCGTCGATCAGAAACTGCTTGCCATGCATCGAACCCGACCGCTGGTCCGACGTGTACCGCGCCGCCCCCATCCACTCGAAGTACCGCACCATATCCGCCGTTACCCTGGGATGTATGTACGCATTCTGTGCCGCGAACGACGGCCGCACGAACCCGCCGATAATTGGCTGTGCCAAATAGTCTGGCGGAGTCCCTCCCAGCGCCTGATAAACGTTCGACAGATGTTTGCGATAGAGCTCATCAAAGTCGCGATCGTTGGCCGAGTGATGCTCCGGCCCGTACCACCAGTTCCAGTCGCTCCCCTCGGCGATCAGGATTTCTTCGAACGCCAGCTTGCGCTGCTTCTCCGTCGCACCCGGCGCTGCCGTCGCATAGAAATTCCGCGCGTGGTAAAGGTAGTCCCACGCCTTGTTGTCTTCCGGCGCACCAATCCACACATTGAAATTCGCATTAATCCACGACCCCGGCACCAGTGACCTCAAGGGCGCCGGACTCTTGTGCCGCGTAATCGCCTCACTCACCGTCACCGCTTCCATCCCCGGTTCCCTCTGCAAGCCGTCATACAATCGCCGCAAAAATTCCCGCCCCGACTGCGGATAGTACTCCCACGCATTCTCGCCATCCAGAATGATCGGCACCACCGCATCCTGTCCATTCCCTGTCAACGATTTCGCCGACTCCTTTATCTTGTGGATGAGATTATTCGCCGCATCCTGCGGCGGCATGCCCGAATAAACAAACCCAATCAAGTCCGAAAGCGTGTGGTCGCGGAACAGCAGGTTCATCCGCGTCTCGTCCTGCTCGTAGCGGTAAATCGTATAAAGCTGCCGCGCTCCCTCCGCGTTCAAGTGCCCGTACCCGTCGCGCGAGAAGTTCACTCCTAAACTTCTCCCCAGCACGCCTTCATCGGTCGCCATCCACTTCACGCCCAATTCATGCGCAATCCCTATCGCCTCCGCCGAGACACTGCCCTCCGACGGCCACACTCCATGTGGTCGGACACCGAACACTTTCTTGTGCAGATCCATCCCGCGCTGCAATTGCTCCCGCGCATCCTCCGGATGCCGGAAGCGATTCTGTGGCAGTGGCAGCCCCGGCGACGAGACGGCCCCCGCCTCCGTGTCGCAAACCAGCGGCACAATGGGATGATAAAAAGGCGAAGTCGAGATCTCAATCAGACCCTTCTTCGCCGCCTCCGCATGCACCGGAAGCACACGCCCCAGCAACTCCCGCTCCAGCGTCATCACCAACCGCTGGTCTTCCAGCGTGTAATTCCGGCCCTTGCGAATCAGCTCCGCAATATCCTTCTCCTGCAGAAAAAACTCGTCGAACCACCCGATCTGCGAGAGCACCTGCAAGTCGGTGTAGTCTTGGGCCTGAAAATACTTCTCCGCCCGCTCCGGCGACGACCCTGCACTCTGAAATTTCTCCAGCAGCTCCCGGTAGCGCGGATACCTTCCAATCACATTCACCGGATGCGCCTGAAACAAATATTGCAGCGCAAAGCGCCGCTCCTGATCCGTCAAGTCTTTCGCCGGCTTGCTCGCCACCTGCAAGAACGGATCCTGCGCCTCTCCCGAAACATAATCCTGAATCTGCGTTACCAGCGATGGCACCAGATTGAATGTCTGATGCACCTGCGGGAACTCGTCCAGCAACTTCACCATCCCGTAGTAGTCTTTCAACGCGTGCAGCCGCGTCCAGGGCAGCCGATACTGCCCCGACACCAAATCTTTATAGAACGGCTGGTGCTGATGCCACAGTACAACCACTCGTAGTTGTGCCATTTCTCCGTGCTCACCGGATCTATCGACAGTTTTTCCAGTTTAATGCATACCCAGAGCTTTTCCCCAAACTGAACCGATTTAGCAACAGTCACTCGTCCACCCGTCAGAACAAATTACAATGGCTCGCGCATGAAAAGCCTCCTTCTCCGGATCCTTCTGATCCTCTCGATTCCACTCCCGCTAACCGCTCAATCCACCCCGCAGCCCGCCCGGCCATCCACCGCCCCGCCCGCCCTGTCGGTCCTTTCCGGACAACTTCAACTCAGCGGCCTCGACCAACCCGTCAATGTCCTGCGCGACCGTTGGGGTGTCGCGCACATCTACGCCCAAAACCAGCACGATCTCTTCTTTGCTCAAGGAGTCGTTGCCGCCCAGGATCGCCTCTTCCAAATGGAACTCTGGAAACGCGCCGGCCAGGGACGACTCGCCGAAATTCTTGGACCCTCCGCGCTTCCCCGCGACCTCAACGCCCGCGCCCTGCGCTACCGCGGAGACATGGGCGCCGAATACGAAAGCTATGCACCCGATACGCGCTCGATCCTCACCGCCTTCACCGACGGCATCAACTCCTATATCGCCCACCTCACCGCTCCCGCAGGCCCCGGTCTTCCCCTCGAATTTCAACTCGCCGGATTCTCTCCCGAAGCCTGGTACCCCGAAGATTGCCTGAATCGCATGGCCGCGTTTTCCATGACCGGCAATGCCGTCAACGAACTCGAACACGCCCAGGCTCTAACCGACATCGGAGCCGAAAAAGCCGCGGAATTTTTTAACTTCGATCCCCCCGTCGCTCTCGATCCCGCAGCCGGTCTCGACCTCGCCGGTCTCGCTCCCGATTTGCTCAAGAACCTCATCGGCAGCGATCAACGCATCGAATTCCCTTCCCACTCCCGCGAAGGCAGCAACAACTGGACCATCTCCGGCGCTCTCACCGCAACCGGCAAGCCGCTTCTTGCCAACGATCCTCACCGCGTCGTCGGCCTTCCCTCCTTGCGCTACATGGTTCACCTCGTCGCTCCCGGATGGGACGTCATCGGCGCCGGCGAACCCGGACTTCCCGGCGTCGCGCTTGGGCACAACCAGCACATCGCCTGGGGATTCACCATTTTTGGCCTCGATCAGCAGGATCTCTACGTCGAACAATTAAATCCCGCCGAGCCGATGCAATACAAAACCCCTACGGGGTGGAAAACCATGGAAGCACGCAAAGAGGTATTTTTCGTGAAAGGCGCCGCGCCGCAAGAACTCACACTCAAATTCACCGAGCATGGCCCCGTTCTGTGGGAAGATGGCAAGCGCGCCCTCGCCTTGAAATGGGTCGGCAGCGAACCCGGAACCGCCGGTTACCTCGCCTCCCTCGCCATCGATCGCGCAGAAAACTGGAACCAATTCGAATCCGCCGTCGCGCGCTGGAAGGTTCCCTCCGAAAATCTCGTCTACGCCGACGACCACGGCAACATCGGCGAACACTCCGCCGGACTCGCCCCCATTCGCACTTGGACCGGCCTTCTCCCCGTTCCCGGCAGCGGCAATTACAACTGGAAGGGTTTTATCCCCAGTTCCGACCTACCCCATTCCTTCAATCCTCAAGGCGGTTTCATCGCCACCGCCAACCACAAAATGATTCCCGATCATTACCCGTACAACGTCGGCTTCGAATGGGCTCCGTCCTATCGGGTAACCCGCATCCGCCACGTCATCGAAACGGCCAGGCAAGCCGAGCATAAGTTAACCGTCGCGGACATGGAGTCCCTGCAAACCGACGTCACCTCTCTGCCCGCACAAGAATTTCAAAAACTCCTGCAGTTCACGCCGCTGAAAACTGATCCGACGCTAAAAACATTTCTCGCGTGGGATGCCAAACTGACCCGCGACTCGTCCCACGCCACTTTGTATGAAGTGTGGATGCAGCAGATCTACCATGCCCTGGCACAACGCTTTTCGCAACAGCACGCCGCGCGCTACACCGATCTCACGCCCGACATCGCGCTCAAACTCCTCGCCAACCCTCAGAAAGACTTATTCAACCCCGCCAATCCCGCCGGCGACCGCGATCAACTGCTGGCGCAAACCCTGCAATCCGCGCACGATGAAATCAAGAAGCTCTTGGGCGATGATCCCTCGCAATGGACCTGGGGCCATCTCCACACCGTCCGTTTCCGCCACGCTCTCGACCAGCAACCCGGCGCAAAAGACCTCTTCGATCTCCCGCCACTGCCCCGTCCGGGCGACGAATACACCGTGAACGCCACCGGCACCTACGACGACTCCTGGGATCAAATCTCCGGCGCCAGCTATCGCGAAATCCTCGATACCAGCGCTTGGGATCACTCCGTCGCCATCAACACTCCCGGACAGAGTGGCCAGCCCCGCAGCCCCCACTACTCCGATCTGCTCCATCTCTGGGACGCCGGCAACTATTTTCCGCTACTCTATTCCCAGAAGGCCGTCGAGAACGCCACCACCGACCGTCTTCTTCTCGAGCCCCTGCCACAACGATGATCACAAACACGACCGCGGAATGACCAGGCACAAAATTAAGACCATTTTCTTCGACGTCGGCAACACATTGCTCTTTCCCAACCGCGAGCGCATCCACCAACCGCTCGCCCAGCGCGGCATCACCGCCGATGCCGAGCACCTGCGCGATCTCGAGTGCCGCACGAAAAACAAATTCGACAGCATGATGACCAACAGCGGCAGCACTGACCACGGTTTTTGGTGGATGTTCTACTCTCAACTACTCTCTGAGCTCAAGATCGTCGACGATCCCCTCCGCGATCAACTCGTCAGCAGCATTCGCCAGTCCGCCAATTGGGACATCATCCGCCCCGGCACTCGCGAGCGCCTCGACGAAATCGCCGGGCGCTACGAGCTAGCCGTCATCTCCAACGCCGATGGTAGTATCGAAGACGTTTTGACGCGATGTGGCATCGCCCGCTGCTTTCGCACCATCACCGACTCCGGCCTCGTCGGCTGGGAGAAGCCGCACCCAGAAATCTTCCGCCTCGCTCTAAAAAGCATGAACGCCATACCGCAAGAAAGCCTCTACGTGGGCGATGTCTATTCCGTGGATTACCTCGGCGCCACCGGTGCAGGCATGCAAGCGGTATTGATGGACGTTCCCGGCGCCTACCGCGACAGTGGCGCTCCGTCGGTGAAGGACCTCGTCGAACTACAGTTGGTTCTCGAGGAACTCGCGGCTCACCACGGCTAGTCCCCGCAAGATCGCGCTCGAAACGATCCCGCGATTTAGAATCAGAAACTATTATTCCGTAATATTTTACGAATCAATCCCTTTGAAGCAGAGATCTGCGTGGACGACAAGCGCTAAATCTATGATTCTAAGAGATCGAAGAACCAAAAAACTGGACGATACGAGGTCTGAAACGACAGAAAGCCGAACCATCCGCTCTCGTCATCCCTTCAGTCTTTGAACAGATTATCGAAGGCTGCGCGCGCGTCATTCGGACGCTGGCTCCCTTTACTCGACGTTTCTTTTTCCACCATCACTCGAATCGAGTACAGCGGACAGTCGTTCTTCTTATCTTTGGGAGAAATTCTGGCGGGCACAGGTTGGTTGCATTCGAAGCGGCTGGACGGATCGAAGTGTTCGCACTGCTTGCAAGCATGCAAGGCAAAGCCACACTTGGCACACTGACCGACGGGGTCGGTCAGGTTCTGCAGCAGCGCCCCACACTCCGCGCAACGCGACACCGTCCGCATCCCAGGTAGATTGATGGGACGCGGTCCAAACGTACTTTCTTTCTTGGGAGCGCCCGCGGGCTTTTCGAATTCTTTCTTTGCGCCGCCGCCGGAATCCTGATAGCCGCGTTGGCGATACTTGCGATCGGACAAAACGCCTCCTGATTATGAAGGGCAGAAGAATGAAACGATTTCCAAAATGAAAGGACGAAAATATCCAGAACAAGCCGGGATAAGAAAAGCCCGACTTATTCTCCGCCTTCCCGACGCCGCGCACAAGGGTTTAGTTTAAAGGTCTTTACGAGCAACCCGGTGGCGCCTAACGCCCTCTAAATCGGCTGCAAACAAGGGGCGCCATGAATTGTCTTTCAGGTATCACGGTGCTACCATCCGATATAGAAAATTATCGAGGAGGCATTTATGGCGGATCATGACGGCGGCGGGTTCTTGTGGTTTCTGGCAGGTCTGGGAGTCGGCGCTTTGGTCGGCGTGTTGTACGCGCCGCGTTCCGGAGACGAAATGCGCGACGTAATCCGCTCCAAGGCCCAGGAAGGCACCGAGAAAGCGCGTCAGTCGGCGCGCAAAGCCCGCGAGCAAGCTGGCGAGTGGGTCGACCGCGGCAACGACGTCCTGAACCAGCAAAAAGAGCGTTTCCGCTCGGCCTACGAGGCGGGCCGGCAGGCCTACAACGAAACCACCTCAGCCAGCCCCGAGCCGCAGAAAAATCTCTAAGAACAACGGGCCTGCACAATCGGGACGCGGCGTCAGACGGAGCAGCTATGGATGACAATCTCCTCAGGATTTTTATTGCGGTCACGACCTTCGCGGTCGTTGTGCAGGCGGGAATTCTCGTTGGTCTCTATCTCTCCGTCCGCAAGAGCGCTGCGAAAATGGAAGCGCTCGCCACCGAAGTCACCACCAAGACTTTGCCAACCGTCGAGGCCGTGCAGAGCCTGCTGGTGGAGTTGCGTCCGAAAATCGACAACATCAGCACGAATTTTTCTGAGTCAAGCACTCTGGTACGCAATCAGGTCGAACGTCTTGACGCCACGCTCACCGACGTTCTGGATCGCACGCGCTTGCAGGTAATTCGCGCCGACGAACTGCTGAACCGCACGATGGATAAAGTCGAAGACACAAGCGAGATGCTGCACAAAACCGTCGTTTCACCGCTGCGCCAGGTCAACGGACTGATGGCCGCGCTGAGCACCGGTTTTGAAGTCTTCCTCGGCCAGAAACGACGCCATCCGAAAAATGGTTCCGGCGTTCCGCAAGACGAAATGTTCATCTAGCGGACCAAGTGAGGAAGTAAAAGGTCACGAAGAAGTAGAAGTTCAAGGAGAGCGTTGCGCTGAGTGCTACTCGTCGCCTCCGCCCTGTACGCGTTCGCTCTTCACGTCCGGCACGATGATCGGTTGCACGTTCTGCGCGGCCGCTAATTTCTGGAACATTGCGATGTCGGCGTTCCGCACATCGTCCCAGTGCGCCAGCAGCTCGTCCGTTTGCTTCTTTAGCTTGTCGAATTCCTGGTACTCCGCTTCGGTCGGAGCCGCATCGGCAAAGCCCGCAACTCCCATGGAAAGGAATGCCAGCTTGGCATCGATCCCCGGAGCGTAAGCCAGCGAATCTTCACTCGCGCTGATCTTGAAATTAATCAGCGGATCTCGAACCGCAACCAGCTTCGCGTCGAGTGCGCTTGCGCCATCGAACAACGGTTTCGACGAGTCGGTGATAACAAGGCGTTTCTTCAGGCCGCTCAATTGCTCGCGAACGTCCTGTATCTGGTTCACCGCGTCGTAAACGCGATTCAACTGCTCGCGCAAGTCAAGTTCCAGTTTGAACTGCTTCTCCAGATCGCTCTGCGAAACCGTCACGCGCGGATCGATCTTCACCTCAAGAGGTGCCGTTGCGCTCTTCCCGTTGATGGTCAAACGTATCTGGTATTTGCCGGGAACCGCGAGCGGACCACGCGCGCCTTCGCCATATTCCCAGAGGTAATAACCGGGAACGCGATTCGCTTCGTCATAGTGCAGATCCCAAACGAAGCGATTCAACCCAGCTTCCGGCTTGATCTGCTTTTCCGGCTTCTTGTCGTCGGGATCAAGTGGCTCGTCCAAAGGTTCGGCCTTTGCGCTGGAATATTTGCGCACGACGCTCCCCGACTCATCCAGAATTTCAATCTTTACTTCCTGCTCTTTCGGAGCCTGCTTCAGGTAGAAGTAAATCACCGCGCCGTTAGGAGGATTCTTCCCCGCAAACGCCAAACGCGCAGGTGCATCTCCACTGTGAATCCGGAACGCAGTCGCTGGCTGGTAGAGATGCATCTCTTCGTTCGCCACCGAGTCTGCAAACTGACGCAGCGGAGAGACATCATCCAAAATCCAAAACGCTCGTCCGTGCGTCGCGACTACCAGATCGTCGTTCTTGACGACCAGATCGTGGATTGGCGTAATCGGCAGGTTGATCTGCAGAGAGCGCCAGTGCGCGCCATCGTCGAAAGAGACATAAACGCCGCGCTCGGTTCCAGCGTAAAGCAGGCCTTTGCGCTTCGGGTCTTCGCGAACCGCCCGCACAAAGTCTGCATCGGGAATTCCAGTGTTGATTCGAGTCCAAGTCGCACCGTAGTCGCTTGTCTTGTATATATAAGGCGCGAGATCGTCGTTCTGATGCCGATCGATGGCCACGTATGCAGTCGCAGCGTCATGCGGAGAAGCTTCGATCAGACTGATGCGGCTCCACTCCGCCAGACCTTTGGGAGTGACGTTCGACCATGTCTTGCCTTCATCCCGCGTCACTTGGATCAACCCGTCATCGGTCCCCGCCCAAATCAAACCTTTCGCCAGCGGCGAAGGAGCAATCGAGAATACCGTGTCGTAATATTCCGTACCGGTATCGTCAATCGTGATCGGGCCGCCAGCCGGTTGCTGTTTCGACTTGTCGTTGCGCGTCAGGTCGCCGCTGATGGCTTGCCAATGCTTTCCACCATCCGCTGTTTTGAAGATGCTCTCGCCGCCGTAGTAAACAGTATTCGGATCCTGGGGAGAAGTCACGATGGGAGCCGTCCACTGAAAACGATGATCAAGCGGCGCCGCGCCGCGTGCATCCGACAACTCGGGCCAAACGGCTATGCTCTGCACCTGATTCGTGCGCCGGTCGAAGCGCGTAATGTTCCCCTCATAATCCCCGGCATAAACGATGTTCGGATCCGTGGGGTTCGGCGCAATGTAGCCCGCTTCCCCGCCCCCAACGGCGTACCATTCGTCACGTCCAATCGCCCCATCGTCGCTGCGGCTGGAAATCGCAACCGAAGAATTATCCTGCTGCGCTCCGTAAACGTAATAAGGCGTGCGCGTGTCGGTGATGACGTGATAGAACTGCGCCGTAGGCTGGTTATCTTCGCGCGTCCACGATTTCCCTCCGTCGAGGCTGACGGTCACGCCGCCATCATTCGAGGCAATCATTCTTTTGGTATTCTTCGGATCTATCCATAGCCCGTGATTGTCACCGTGTGGCACTTTGACCTTATTAAAGTTGCGGCCGCCGTCGGTTGACTTGAAAAACTCTACGTCAGCGACATAGACGATATCCGCGTCCTGCGGATCGGCAATGACGTGCATGTAGTACCACGCGCGCTGGACGAGGGAGCGATTGCCGTTGACGAGATCCCACGTGTCGCCGCCATCATCGGAGCGATAGAGGCCACCATTCTCTTTCGCCTCAATAATCGCGTAGACGCGTTCGGAATTCGCGGCTACTGCGATTCCAATTCGTCCATAAGGACCCTTCGGCAGGCCGTGCTCCTCCAGTTTTTTCCATGTGCTACCGCCATCGGCCGATCGGTACAAGCCGCTGCCCGGGCCTCCGCTTGAAAGCGTCCACGGAGTGCGGCGAGCTTCCCACAAAGAGGCAAATAGAATGTGAGGATTCTGTGGATCGAACGCTACGTCGATGGCACCCGTGTTTTCATCTTTGTAAAGCACCTTGTCCCAGGTTTTGCCACCGTCCGTGGTGCGAAAAACGCCGCGCTCCGCGTTCGGGCCATAAGGATGACCGAGGGCGGCTACGAACACGATGTCAGGATTACTTGGATTGACAATGACCCTGCCAATAGAGCGCGAGTCTTTGAGGCCGACACTCTTCCAGGATTTTCCGGCGTCCATCGACTTCCAGACACCATCGCCGTGCGAGATATTGCCGCGAATGCAAGCTTCGCCGGTACCTACGTAAACAATATTAGGATCGGAAGTCGAAACCGCGATGCTGCCGATGGAGGGAGCACCATCTTTGTCAAAAATCGGAGACCAGGTGTTGGCCCCGTCGGTCGATTTCCAAACACCGCCGCCCGTCGCGCCAAAGTAATACGTCGTTGGGTCGCCGGGAATTCCCGCAGCCGTGAGCGAGCGGCCCCCTCGGAAAGGACCAATCGACCGGTATCTCATGCCCTTGAAGAGCGGGTCGCCCTCGTCTTTTTCGTCCTTCTCTTCTTTCGCGGCGGCTTCGGTCGAGACGGGTGTATTGCTTTGCATCGCCTCTTCCTTTCGTTTTTTCTCTTTCTGCTGAGCGAAAATCAACGCCGTCGGAAGCAGGACAAATACGGCAAGCGTGGCAACACAGAACCGCATTCTTTGAATCATGCGATGCAACATGAAAGTCGATGGCCCCTGAAAGGAAATTTGCTGCTGCCCATGGTAATGCCAGAGGCGCGAAAGGTACAAATGTCCGAGTGAAACAACACCACAACCGCGGGTCACCTGGTCAAATGACGAAGTGACTCATTCCCCCAAGGATTCAATCCTCTCCACGTACCCACGTAGTCAATACATCGGTAAGGAAACGTAACCAATTTTCTGCCTGCGCCGCCTAGAATGTTCAAAACATTTGCCGATCTTTTTGTTTGAAACAGAACGGGTACAAGATGCAGCGAGAGTTCACCTCCAATGAGGTAATCGTTCTGACGGGAATCACCGCCCGCCAGTTGCAGTGGTGGGATGAACGAGGCATCGTTGCGCCCAGCCGGCAAGGGCATCGCCGCATCTACAGCTGGGACGAACTCGTCACGGTAGCCGTCATCTGCCAACTACGCCGGCGCGGCTTTTCTCTGCAACGGATGCGAAAAGTAATCAGTTTTCTACAACGCGAATTCGGAACCAATCTTGCCGCAACTGTCAGCGCCTCTTCGGAGTATCACCTGCTCACCGACGGTACGCATCTTTACCTGCGCACTTCGGCACGCCAGGTGGTAGACCTGATCAAGAATGCGCGGCAACCGATGTTCGATATATGCCTGAGCGATGAGGTCCGGCGAGTTCGCGCCGAAATTCAGGCGCGCAGGAAAGCGGCAGTTTCCCAAGGGGATCGGCCGTTACGCCGTGCCCTCAAGGCGTAAGCAGCAAAACGGAAGGCGGGAGGAAGCATGATGATCGGCGAGTTGAGCATTATCAACGAGTGGATCCCCGAGCAGATGGAACCCGGTACGGTCTTCGTTCTCGAAAATGCGGGCGAGGTGGGAGAAAAAGAAGATCCCTACTGGGCCGTGCTCTCCTGTCCGTCCTGCGGCACCTTGGGCCTGATTACGCGCAAGCAAATGGCGGGATTGTTGCCGACGATCTGCGGTTCATCCGTGTGCTCGGCGCAGTTCTTTATTAAGGACGAAGTGATTACGGCGCGGAAGCCATTCTAAATCGCGGTTCTCGATCGAACCGGATTTCCTGCGCGGGATAGACTGCCAACCGTGAGCGGAGTGTCTTTAGGTTGGAAGGCTTATCTCAAGCCCGCCACCGCCGGATTTTGTTCGAACCATACAGTCGAGTCATAACCCCGAACAGCGGATCTACGTTCTCGGAACCGAGAGCTTTACCGGAACCTGCTCAACGATTTCGATATCGAAGCCCTCCAAAGCCGCCACCCGGCGAGGATGGTTCGTAAGCAGGCGGATCCGCTTTAGATTCAAATCGGACAGAATCTGTGCTCCCAAGCCAATCTCGCGATGAATCTTGCGTTCGCTCTCGGGCAGCGACGGCAGACGCCGCTCGCGGTGGAATTGCAGGAATGACTGGTCGCCGATTCTCTCCGCGGTGAAACCTTTGGACGTCTGGTGCAGATAGATCAAGGCGCCGCGATCTTCTTCGGCGATGATCTGCATTGCAACCTCGAGCGTGGGATGACAGTCGCATCCGGTCGCGCCAAAAACGTCGCCCATTAGACAATGCGCGTGCATGCGCACCAGCACGGGCTTCGACGAATCGCTGATATCGCCACGAATCAGAGCCATGTGCGAACCGCCGCCATCTACCTCGCTCTGATAGGCGATCAGGCGGAATTCTCCGTGCCTGGTTTCGACCATCGCCTCGCCAACTCGATGCACGTAGCGTTCATGCTGCATGCGGTAGCGAATCAGTTCCGCAACCGTCAGCATTTTCATTTCGTGGGTTCGGCAGAATTCGATGAGATCGGGCACACGCGCCATCGACCCATCGTCTTTCATAATCTCGCAGATGATTCCCGCCGGAATCATTCCAGCCAGTCGGGCCAGATCCACCGAAGCCTCGGTCTGCCCGGCGCGCACCAGGACTCCACCTTTGCGAGCCCGTAGCGGAAACATATGTCCGGGCCGCGCCAGATCCGATGGCCGCGTTGCCGGATCGATCGCCACCTGAATGGTCCGCGCACGATCATGAGCCGAAATTCCGGTGGTAATACCATCGCGCGCGTCAATGGCCTCGCAAAAAGCGGTCCCATATTGCGAAGTATTCTCAGTGGTCATGGGCCCGATGCGCAGATGGTCAAGGCGTTCTTCGGTCATGGCGAGACACACGAGACCCCGCCCGAACTTGGCCATAAAGTTGATCGCTTCGGGAGTAACTTTCTCTGCAGCGAGGGTAAGATCGCCTTCGTTCTCGCGATCCTCGTCATCCACGACAACAATCATTCGGCCGGCGCGAATCTCCTCGATCGCGGTCGGAACATCGGTGAAGTAAGAATTCGGAGTCATAGTGATTCCCTAATCCTAATTATGCGACCTTAAGTTGATCGCGATTCCGTGCGGAAGGAGGCTTCTGCGCGCCCGCAATGATGCTTTTTAACATCCGCACCACCCAATGACTCAGCACGACAATCACAGTCAGGAAAGCTGCCACCGTAAGCCCTGCAGCGATGGGGTGCCGTGTCGCAAACCAAGTTAGAAAAACCGCCAGCGTATCTTCACTCATACTGAGCGCGAAATTCGAGAACGGTTCGGGTGACGGAGTCACGGCAACGCGCGCCGCAGTTTTGCCTCCATGGGCAACCAAGGCAATTGCGCCGCCGGCAAGGGCCGCCAAAAGTTGCTTCTCCGGTGAAAGGTGCGAGGTTGCTCCGTAAGCCAGCAACGCCGCCACCGGCACTCGAACAAAGGTTTGCAGTGCGTTCCAGAAAAGATCGAAGGCCGGAACCTTGTCGGCGAAAAACTCAACTGCGAAAAGCGCGCTCGCGGCGGCAATCACCCACCAGTTCGCAAGCAACTGGAGCCCGCTTGGCAGCTCGAGCAGCCCCGCTTGCGCCAGCAGACCCAGTGTGCCAACCGTGGCATAAACGTTCAGGCCTGCAGCAAAGCTGACCGCGACGATCATCCCAACGAGTTCGGGACCACCAATTCTCATGCCAGCCAGCATCCCTGTCAGAATATGCCGAGTCAGCCTCTTATCGCTAGTGGGTCCGGCTGGCAGATCCCGCCAGCGAACTCGCACCCGGTACATAACAGAATCCAGTGCGCAATAGAAAAGGGCCGCCTAAGGCGACCCTCTCCAGTCATCACCTACCCCGTCGATTACAGGGTCGATTCGATTTCAAAGCCCCAGGCCTCAAGCAAAGGCTCCGGAATGTACTTCGAGTTCTTGTTGCGGCGAGCCCATTCACGCAGCCGGGTCGACCGCAAATACTGGTCCGGGGAGAGTTTGTACTCGTGCACAACCTGCTCGAATTCGGTAATAGTCGGTGTTACGGGCCCGATCGGTTCGGGCTTGCCCCAGTTAGGGTTTCCGCGTCGCTTTGCCATGAAAAAATTACCCTCGCTTGGAATAAGAACCTAAGTCGCTCAAAACTCTACACCTTTAGATTCCAAGAAGGGTGCGGGGGATTCACCTCGCGAAAAGTAAACGAGTGCGCCAGTCCAAGCCCCTCGGCCTCTATGGAAGCTATTGATAATAATAGGTTTTTATACGTAAGTCAATAGAAAACTTCGAATTTGTACAACTTTCTGTATATCCCTTTTGACCGCAGGGACTTGCATCCCACAAACGCCAATCCCCAAGACTTTGGTGTGGAATCGCGAACTCAATCGTTCGTCCTCAATGCCGATAGATGTTAATGACCCTTGACCAAAATCTGGATATTCCGTGACTGGAGTAACCGCAGAAGGAAGCCGTGGCATTGATTCCGGAATCTCTTAGACATAGAGTGCGAACAGGAACTGTTCCGGGTTTCCAAGGCCATGAGGCGGCCCATAAAGCCTTGGCAGAATCGTCCGGGCAAACTTCCAAGGGCGCCCCCGAACGAATCACGATGGGAAGTATGAATCTAAAGTCGTTATTGGTGAGTTCCGACGAAAAAACGGTCCGTATCCTGCGCCGGGTCTTAAGCGACTTGGAAATCGGGGTTGAGCACTGCTCCACCGTCGAGGACGCGATCCGCCTCATTACGCGTCATCGTTTTGAGGCCATCATCGTGGATGCGGCTAATGTTAACGACGCCGCCAGTGTCTTGCGTGCGGCCCAGGCGGCCCCCGTCAACAAACGAGCTCTGGCTATCGTATTGGTGGAGGCCTCTGTCGGGCTCAAGGGCGGATTCGAAATGGGTGCCCATTTTGTTTTGCACAAACCCTTTGCCGTGGAGCGGGCCAAAGCGAGTTTTCGCGCCGTTCGAGCCCTGATGAAGCGCGAGCGACGAGCGCAAATGCGAGTTCCAATTGAAATCCCTGTGAATTGCACCGGAAACGGTTCATACAAAGCGAAGACGATCGATCTCTGCGAAGGTGGGATGGCCATCCAATTTTTGGGCCGCCCAGCCAAAGAAAGTTCACTCCGCTTCTCGCTCGAGTTACCCGGCACTAAACACAAACTCGAAATCGAAGGAGAGCTGGCTTGGGAAGGGAAAGGCGAGCAAGCCGGTGTCCGCTTCAAAAACCCGACCGAAGAGCAACGCGCCGCCCTTCGCCTGTGGTTGAATTCGCAACTGCCAGAACCGGAACAAGATGATCCGCCCGTTACCTGCCGTCTGACCGACCTCAGTATCGGAGGTTGCTATTTGACCACGAACACACCATTTCCAAGGGGTACGCGGGTCATTCTTTCCATTCGGACGCAAAACTTCCAGGTCCACGCTACCGGAATCGTATTGGTCGCTCATCCAGAATTTGGGATGGGTGTCGAGCTGTTGCAAAATACGGGTGAGCAACGGGATCAGGTCCGCCGCATGATCACGACTCTGCGCTCCAATGGAGACAAATCTCCCGAACTACAGGTCGAGCCCGAGGGACTGGACTCGTCGCTGAGGGAAAACGGCTTTGCGGAATTTCAGGTTCTAGCCAGCGAAGACAGTGGACAGGAATCCAGCTCCCCCGAAGGAACACCAGGCAATGACGCCTCCGCACACGAGGACGCGCTGGTGAATCTATTCCGGCAGAAATATCAGATGCCGGTCGAATCCTTTCTCAAACAAATGCGGCAACAACGCCAGACAGTCGATACCCATTCCAGCTAGCACCTTTTTCTTACTCTTCCTCCGCCTCACCTCATACCTCGTCCTGTTCCTTTAATTTTGCAATCACGCCGAAGTCTTCGAGAGTAGTAGTGTCACCTTTTACCTCGCCACTGCTGGCCAGCTCTCGTAGCAGCCGGCGCATGATCTTGCCACTGCGCGTCTTCGGGAGCGCGTCGGCGAAGCGAATCTCATCGGGCTTCGCCAGGGAACCGATCTCCTTCGCTACCCATTTCTTCAGCTCCTCTTTCAACGCGTCAGTCGGTTCGACGCCCTGCTCCAGAGTGACGAACGCCGAAATCGCCTGTCCCTTGATCTCGTCCGGGCGTCCAACCACCGCCGCTTCCGCGACTTTTTCGTGCGCGACCAACGCAGACTCCACTTCCATGGTGCTCAGACGATGTCCGGAGACATTGAGCACATCGTCGACCCGCCCCATGATCCAGAAATAGCCGTCTTTATCCTTTCGAGCGCCATCCCCGGTAAAATAGGTGCCGCCCGGAATCTGCGACCAGTACTGGCTCACGTACCGCTCCGGATCGCCATAAATAGTCCGCAACATGGCCGGCCACGGCTTCCGGATGACGAGATATCCACCCGAACCTTCCGGAACCGGCTTTCCTTCCATCGTCACGATTTCAGGAACAACGCCAAAGAACGGCTTCGTAGCCGAACCGGGCTTCGTTGCAATCGCTCCCGGGATCGGCGTGATCATGATCGACCCCGTTTCCGTCTGCCACCATGTATCCACAATGGGACATCGGTTATGGCCGATGAGCTCGCGATACCACATCCAGGCTTCGGGATTGATCGGTTCGCCGACCGTGCCCAGCAGCCGCAGGCTCTCCATTTTGTGTTTCTTCGGCCACTCATCGCCCCATTTGGCAAAGGTGCGGATCGCTGTCGGCGCCGTGTAAAACACGTTGACCTGATGCCGATCAATGATCGACCAGAAGCGATCAGGCTCTGGAAAATTTGGCGCGCCTTCGTACATGAGGCTGGTGGCGCCGCACTGCAGCGGACCGTAAACAATGTAGCTATGGCCCGTGACCCATCCGATGTCGGCCGTACACCAGTAAGTATCTTCCTCGCGGAGATCGAACACATACTTCGTTGTGAGGTAAGTGCCGACCGAATAGCCACCTGTGGTGTGAACAATCCCCTTCGGCTTGCCCGTCGTGCCCGACGTATAGAGGATATAGAGCGGATGCTCGGCATCGAGCGGCTCAGCGGGACACTCGTCGGACGCCTTCGCCATCAACTCGTGCCACCAGTGGTCGCGGCCAGACGTCATATTGATCCCTGTGCCGGTCCGCTTGTAGACCACCACGTGCTTGACCGATGGACATGATTTCAGCGCCTCTTCTACAACCGGGAACAGCTTCACTTCCGTGCCGCGGCGGTAGGAACCGTCTTGCGTGATGACGGCAACGGCGTGGGAGTCATGTATACGGTCGACGAGTGCGTTGGCTGAGAACCCTCCGAATACAATCGAATGCGGCGCGCCGATACGCGCGCATGCCAGCATGGCAATCGGCAACTCCGGTGTCATTCCCATGTAGATGGCGACACGGTCGCCTTTGCGTACGCCCAATTCTTTCAGAACGTTCGCGAACTTCTGCACCTCTCTCCAGAGTTGCTGATAGGTAAAAGTTCGAATCTCGCCCGGTTCGCTCTCCCAAATCAGTGCTGCCTTATTCTTGCGCGCGGTTTGCACGTGGCGATCGAGGCAGTTATAAGACAGATTGAGCTCTCCGCCGACGAACCATTTTGCCCACGGCTGGTTCCACTCCAGAACCTTGTCCCATCGTTTGAACCAGTGCAATTGATCGGCGGCCCGAGCCCAAAATTTTTCCGGCTGCTCCACCGACTCTTTATAAAGAGCTTCATATTCGGCCAAACTCTTGATGTGCGCCTTCGCAGAAAACTCTGGAGACGGCGGAAAACTGCGTTGCTCATCAAGAGTCGAATCGATATTTACTTGCGTGATGGAAGCTTCGGCCATAGTAAAGATCCTCAGTACGAATTTTGGTTATAAATCTCAGAACTCTCTGCTCACCCGGATAACGGATAATGTTTTACGCGTAGTCGCTCATCAATCCCGACGCGGTGTCCTCAACGTTAGTCCCAGTTTTCTTCGTATCTTCCCCTAACTTTCTCTACGCATCGAGAACTAATTCCGCAAGCGTTCCGCGTTGCAACAAATATGCTCCCGGACCTTGCTGACCGCGTATCGATCGGCAGAATTCGGTCACGACGAATCCCGCCTTTACGGACTCAACAAACGCCCATCGCGTGGCTTCTCGCCATTCGCGCGCGAGGCCCATATCCGCGCGTTCAACTTCCAAAATTTCTCCCGGAATTTCGATGCTTACCCGCTGTCGCGCCAGCGATTCCGCCAAATCAGCTCGCGCCGGTTTCCCACTAGGATCGAATCGTACAAGGGGTGACAGTAGCCGCAAGCCATCCAGCGTTTCCGCGCGCGCATTTCGGTCGGCAATGCGATCCCGCACCCGCCGCGAATTCAACACCCAACGCACCCATAACCGGTCGGTTCCATTCCGATGGAGCATGCTTGACGTCTCGGGACCGTAAAAATCGACTTTATAACTATCAGAAACGACCCCGAGCTTCGAGAAGTTGAAGTGCGCGTTCCGGCTCTGCAGGGGATCAAAAGTCCAAGTCATCTCATGAATCCCCATGGCAAGCGCTCGTTCCCGCTGCGCCTGTTTCAACCTTGAACCAACATCCAAATGCCGGTAGGCATCGAGCACAGCCAGCATATGCGAGTGAATCGTCATCAGGCCATTCTCGCGACCGAAAAACCCGAAGGCGAAGCCGACGAGCTTCGCGCCGTCAAAAGCCCCTACAAAAAGATTCCCCGCCGCCTTGCTGGCAATGGCCAGCGTCAAAGAGAACGCATCGTCGTCCCCCATGCCCCAGACTTCCTTTTCCACCGCTTTTAATTGGACGAGCTCCTGAATACTAGAGAGGTCGCGAATCTCAATCGCTTGCGCGGCGGTGCGCGAATTCATCGACGGCCCTCTGCGATCGAGTTTGGGCGCCCGGGCATAACGTTCTCCGGAGAATTGTGGCACTGAAGAAACAACGGTGTACAGCACCGGTTCACCCTTGTCAACAGCCGTTGAAGCTGCGCAGTGGTGGAGCTTACCACCAAACCAGACAGGAAGCGCTGCTATCCCGGTCACCTAACCCTGTGACGGTTATCACTCGCCAAGGGTGAGCACCCCCGCCGGCTTCGTTTCCTTTCACGAACTGGCTGCGCATCCGGCGGCCACGAGTGACCCAGTCCGAATCCCGCCCGCTCTGCAGCGCCCACTGGCGAAGCGCTCCCTCTTTGTTTTCCAGCCGAGTTTTTGTTTGAATGTCTTTGCGGAATCCCTACCCGCCGACGCTGGCGATTTCGCGCAAAACCTTGGCTTCGGCGCATCTAACTTCACTGGTTCCCCGGAACCCGGAGATGAACACGACTGTGAAACCGATAACCCGGCTCCTGAGTTCGACCGCTTTGCTTCTTGTGATGAGTTCCTTTGTGCACGCCGCCGATCACGGCACGCTTATTCGCGAGGCCATCATCTATCTGTCCCCTGACACCGCTTCGAATAAACTCGGGCAAGTCGAGCGAGGCCGCGAAATTATCCTCCTCGACCGCAGCCCCAAATGGCTGCACGTCGAGGCCTTGCTGGGACGCGCGAATGCGCCCGACCCCGCCTTTGTTTTGGAAGATGATAGCCAGGAGCGAACCATCAGCGGATGGGTATTGGATACGGGCGCGGTGTGGGCATCCACTCCCAACGGCGATCGCATCCTCTTCGGCGCGGCCGTCGACTCAGAAGACGAGGCCAGTCGCCGCCACGGTCGACGAGGTGCAGCCCAGGATGCCTTGCGCCTGTATCGCCGCATTTATGATATTTTCCCCACCGGCTCGCTCGCCGGAGAGGGTCTCTACCGCGCTGCCGACATCCGATGGCAGATCGATAAATCTGACATGCAATCTCGCCCGTCCGCCCGCGAACGTGACGCCTATATGCGCCAGGGTATCGACGAAGAGTCCATGAGGCTGGTGATGAAGAAGTTTCCCGACTCCAAATGGGCGCAACTCGCTGCCTTTCATCTGATCGACAACAAACTCTGCGGAGACTGGCAAGGCTCCTCGAAGTGCCCCGAGAAAGAGTCGGATATATACGAAAAGTATGTGAAAGAGCATCCCGACTCGCCTGCCGCCCCGGAAGCTCTGTACGATGCCGCTTCCCGGCGCGCCGCCCTGATCGAAATTTACAAGACAGAAGAGCAGCCCAAGAAGTCGGATCAATCCAAAAGTGCGGCCATTGCCCTTACCCAGGCGCTCGTTTCGAAGTATCCCCAGAGTGATTGGTCCTCCCGCGGACAAATGCTGCTCTACCTCATTCAGCAGGGAGTTCCTACTTACGGGAACGTAGTTCAATAAGCGCAGCGGCATTTGTCGATTGCCCATCGTCTGAGGAGCCGCACTGTATTACACATTGACTGCAAACGGATCAACTCCAGCGAAAGCCCTGCGCGACCATCGGCACTTTCGAGTTTGACCGGGCCCGAATGGGTCGGTATTGTTAAGAGCACAGGCGTCGCCGTTGCGGCTGGTGATTTCGCAGCGCATCTGGACCCTTCGGCGTCTTCGTGCATTCGTTAGTTTCGATGAAAATATTGTGAAGGGGAAACCATGGCTGCAGTTCTGCCTGCTCGTTTCAATCTCGTTGGGATCTTCCTGCTGGCGCTCGTCGGCGCCACCCTCGCTCAAGCCCAAGTTCCGGTAACCACCTGGCATTATGACGTCGCGCGTACCGGCGCGAATCCAAACGAGACAACTCTTACGCCACAAAACGTCAACAGCACCCAGTTCGGAAAGCTGTTCACGCAAGCAGTCGATGGAGCAGTGATTGGCCAGGCTCTTTACCTGCCGTCGATTACCATTCCAGGTGCCGGAGTTCATAACGTCGTCTACGTAGCCACGATGAATGACAGCGTTTATGCCTTTGACGCGGACAGCTCCACCGGACAAAATGCCATGCCGTTGTGGCAGACTACCTTGCTTCTGAATGGCGCTACCCCGGTCCCGATTAAGTTGCAGAAGTGCGGCGGAACGACCCTTTGGACGGAAGTAGGAGTCGTTTCCACTCCGGTCATTGATCCCGTAGCGGGGACGCTGTACCTCGTGGCGAAAACTTACGAGCATTCCGCCTACGTGCATCGCTTGCACGCGCTCGACGTGACCACCGGCCTGGAAAAAACCGGCAGCCCCGTCGTGATATCCGCTAGCTACACCGTCGGTGGACAGACCTATGTTTTCGCGGATGCAATGCAGGTGAACCGTCCTGCTTTGCTCTTAGAGAATGGCAACATCTACATTGCATTCGGCTCGAACGGCTGCCGCGGCGACTTTGAAGAGGGTTGGGTTTTGTCGTACAGCGCCGCGACCCTGCAACCCCAGGGCGCCTTTGATGTCGAACCGGGAGAATCGGCCGCCGCCATCTGGATGCGAGGCGGTGGACTTTCCGCCGATAGCGAGGGCGGCATCTACGGAGCGACGGCGGACGGCCCTTTCGCAGCGAGCACGAACTTCGGGCAATCGGTATTGAAATTCACCCAATCCGGTAGCGATCTTACCCTCGCCGACTGGTTCACTCCGTACAACGAACTCTTTCTCGACCAGAACGATATGGATTTGAGCGAGCCCGTGTTGGTGCTTCCTGATCAGAAAGGCAAGTACAAACACCTGATGGCGACCCTCGGCAAAGAAGGCACCATCTACCTGCTGAACCGCGACAACATGGGGCACTTTTGCGCGACCTGTACCCAGGGCGATACCCAGATCGTGCAGGAGTTGCCGACCTTTGCCCCCGAACCGGGAGCGATGGCCTTCTGGAACAATACGCTCTACACTGCAGCCGCCGGATCGACCATCAAAGCTCTCGCCTTGACCAACGGTAAGCTGGCAACAACTCCATTCGCTCAGTCGGTAAAAACCGACAATGGACACTCCCCCATTGTCACCTCTAACGGAACCAACTCCGCCCTTCTGTGGCAGATCAGCGGATCGATTCTCGGAGCTTACGATGCGCATACGCTGAAGCGGCTCTACGCCAGTTCAACCGCCCCTAACTATCGTGACAAAATTCCACCCCTCCCTCACTTCGCCAATTTTGTCGTGGCCAACGGCAAGGTTTATGTAGGGACGAACAACAGCCTGGTGGTATTCGGCTCGCTGCAATAACCGCGCGTACCGCCGAAAGTTCGTGGACGTCGCGCTTTGATCAAATGACTGACTCGAACCCGGGATGGTATACGACCCCGGGTCTTCTCTTTTACTCGTTCGCATTCGCTTTTGCCGGTTTCGGATGCACCTCGTATTCCGGATGCGGCACGCCCATCAGCCACTTATCGAACCAGCCCACAATATTGTCGAGCCGCTCAATTCGATGCCACGGCTCGCCCGAACGCGACAACTCATGCGTCTCACGTGGAAACACGACCATCGCCGTCGGCCGATGCAGATACTTCAGCGCCCGAAACAACTGCTCTCCGCCCGAATCCTGCGGAGTGCGATAGTCCGATTGCCCCAGAATAAACATCATCGGCGTGTGAATCTTCTCCACATAGGTAATCGCGGACCGCTCCGCATAATCCTTCGGATCCTGAAACGGTGGCGCCTTGAACCAGTTTGGCTGGAACAAAGTGAAATCGGCCGTGTACCACCACGACGCCCAGTTTGAGATGTCACGCTGCGAAACCGCCGCAGCGAAGCGATCGGCCTGCGTCACCGTCCAGTCGGTCAGCACCCCGCCGCCGCTGCCACCGGTCACGCCTAACTTCTTCGGATCGACATACCCGCGCTTCAACACCTCGTCCACTCCGACCATCAGATCGCGGTAGTCGTCGCCCGGATAGTGATACTGAATAATATTTCCGAAATCCTGGCCGTAACTCGTCGACCCGCGCGGGTTGACGTAAAGCACCACGTAACCTTTCGCCGCCATCCACTGAAATTCATGGTCGAACACCCACCCATACGCGGCATGCGGACCGCCATGGATATTAAGGATCAGCGGATATTTTTTCTTGGGATCGAAATCCGGCGGCTTCTGAATCCAGCCTTGAATCGGCAATCCATCGAAGCTCTTGTAATTAATCTCCTCCGGCGCCGTGATGTTGAGTTGGGACCACAGCTTCTGATTAGCGTCTGTAATGCGGTTCTCGGTGCCATCCGGATTCCCGTTCAACGACACCGTAAACAAGTCGCCGATCATCACTGCGGTCGACACCAGAGCAACCGCCGTACGCGCGTCCGGCGTGATGGAAAAGTCGAACACTGCCTGGTCCCCGTGAGTCACTTCCGTAACGGCCCCAGTCTCCGCATCCACCCGCACAATCGGTGTGTGCCCTCGTTTCTCGATAATGTCAAAAATCGAGTGCCCATCCGGAGTCCATTGCAAATCCGCTCGAGCACCGCCGCGCGGCGGAGCATTGTCGCCGAATACCGAACTGCCCATATCGAAATCGAAATTCGCCGTCAGATTTCGCGGCTGTGCATTCGCCGCCGCATCCATCACCCACAAATCTGGCTGCGAGTACGAGCGAACCGGATGCGTGATCGATCCGTGAAACGCAAACTTCTTCCCGTCAGGACTGAGCGACAATCCGTAAATCCCCATCGGAATGCTAGCCAGTTTCTCCGGCGTTGCCCCAGCCGACGTCGCCGCGACGGAATAAAGATCGGTGCTGGGCGTCTCATAGTACGGTTCGTCAATACGGCTGGTCGCGAAGTAGATGTGCGACCCGTCTCGCGTCCATACAATTTCGCCTTCGTCATAATCACCGCTTGTAATCTGTAACGGCTTGACGGGCTCATCAGACGCCCGCGGAACATCCACCACCCAGATGTGGTCGTGCCGTTTGAGATCGAGATACCCCTCATCGTTATCGCGATAAACAGCCTGCGTAATAATGTGGATGTCCGATTCCCGGTCGGCGTCGGAATCGCTTTTCGCCACAGAAGTCGCGGTGCTAGCCGAGTCTTTCGTCGTCTTGCCGTCGCCGTGACCACCGGTATCCGTCGCGGCCTTCGCATCGCTCTTCTTACGCTGCTCTTTCTCAATATCCTCGAGCGTTGTTGAACTGGAAAATGCGATCCGCTTCCCATCCGGCGACCAGATCGGACCAGACGCGCCTTTCGGCAGATCGGTAATGACGTGAGCTTCGCCACCAGTCAGCGGCAAAATGGCAATCTGAGGTGGACGCGGCTTCCCGCTATCATCCTTTTCCCCGCTGCGCACAAATGCTATGCGCGATCCATCCGGCGACCAGCGAGCGCGTGCGTCATGCTTGCCGTTCGTGAGACGTGCCGGCGATTCCCCGCCGCCAGCAGCCACAATCCAAATCGAAGTTTCATAGCCGGTGTGTTTTTCGTCCGTGACCACCCGCGTAAATATGACGCGCGATCCGTCCGGTGAAATCTGCGGGTCGGCAACCCACACGAAATCGAACAAATCTCTTTCCGTGATTGATCGTTTCGCCGCGCCAGCCGCCGGCTCCGTATTTTGGGCGAAAGAAGAAGGGACGGCCCCCAGCACCGCTATGAGCAAAACACCGGCAACTGGAAATAACCTAATTTTCATGATCATTCCTTAAGAAGACAGCCTCCGCCCCACGCGGCGCTGTGCAAGATGGCGCTGGTGAATTATATAGCTTACTTTTCGCGTTTCTTGCCGCGAGCTTCGGCCTGGTCGACTACCACCGCAGCTTCCACCAGCATCTTGTCGATGCGGCGAGCCCGCGCCTCTGGAGCACGGTAATAAAAAATGGCAAACAAAAGGCTCCTCCGACGTGCAGCCGACATGCGATTCCATCCCTCGCCCGCCTTGGGAGAGCGCGCGAAAGCCAACTGAAGAATAGGAGGCAACTCGCGTTCGGCCTCCATCACGCTTAGCAGGCGCTCTGCAATCTGCTCGGCTCGTCGAACGCGTGCCGCCACGCTCTTTGGTTCGGTGGTCCATTTTGCAATATCGTTGCGGGTCGAATGATTCAATTCGTCATGCCATCGGCGAAGCGACCGGTCCTGTTTGAGAATACGATCGAGTTCGTCCGGAACGGCGACTTTCCGCTCCTCCAAATCGACTTCCATGCGGAAACGGGCCATCCGACCCGCGCTGGCGGCCGCGCCCTTCTGCATTCTCTTGTTCACCAACAGATAATGCTGGCCTTGCCCGGTCGGAAAGAGCGAGGTTCGGAAGGCAAAGCCGTTGATTTCGCCCTTTACTTTGATCTGGCCACGCAACCCCCACACGCTGGCTGCATCGAACGGTACTGGCACGATGACCCAGTTAAGCCGGGAACGCATCCGCTCCAGTCGCGCCTCGAAGCTCTTAGCGGCTGGCGTACGGTTCGATTTCGGGATCTTTGGCATCAGGCGGAAATCGCGGCGGTTGCATTTTAATATGAAAGGGCCAAGGCTGAACGCTTCACCGCGAAGAGATTGGAAGTTTGTGAAGTCGACTCGACAGTGCAGGCCGGAGTTCCGGCGAACCCGTGTGGTTGATAGACTGTGGTTGATAGACTATGTGGAGTACAAAACTAAAACCTCCGGAGAGCTACCTTGACCTGCCCAAAATGCGGCGAGGATAATGCCGATAATTTCCGCTTCTGCGGAATGTGCGGCACCTTGCTCGAACCTCCCCGACGGATGACCACTCCCGTTTCCGAGGCACGGCCGTCAATCCCGCCGCCCGCACCGGTTTCGCAAGCCCCCTTTTCGATGGCCCCGATTTCGCAGCCACCCGTTTCCCGAACAAGACCGGCAAACGTGCCCGCATCTGCACCACGGCCCGTGGTGGCCGAGCCGGTGCCCGCCGCGCCAAACAGACAAGTGCCGCCGATCAGCGGGCCCTCCATGCTGGGCCTAAATCAGCCCAGCTACGACCCACCCATTTCTAACCGGAGCATTTCGCGTGAGCCTGTTTCGCGTCAGAGTGCGATGCGGGATGATCGCGGGAATTCTCCCGCCCCGACCGTCGTCATTCCCACGGTCGCGAACCCATCCTTCGAGGAAAGGACCCTCCACCAGCCGAGTCCGACCGATCAAACCCAGTATCAGCCCAGCATGGATTCTCTGCGTGAAAAAGCCTTCTCGGGCCTCGATTCTTTTCTCGAACCCGAAGAACCGAAGACTGGCGGCCGCAGGATTTTCCTGATGATCCTCTTGTTGGCAGCCTTAGGGGGAGCGGGCTGGTGGCTCTACACTAACTACCTCGGCACGGGCGTAAACCGAAAGACCGAAACGACTGCCTCCAACTCAAGCGAATCACCCGCCGATACGCCAGCGCAATCCGAGACTCAAACGCAGTCGAAACCAACGGCCGCGCCCAACGCAGGAACCTCGCAACCCGCGCCACCATCTTCCTCTTCTTCCGTCCCGGAAGGTCCGTCCGAGAACGCCGTCCCAACTCCTGACGCCACAGGCAACACTTCCGATGAGTCGCCGGAAAAAACTGCAGCCGCCGCGAAAACGCCCGCCGCCCCCACGCCCATCAGCAAACGCGACGCGAGACGCGAAGCAAGATTAGCCCATCCAAAAACTCCGAAACCGCTTGCTCCCGAGCCCGAGGACAAGGGTGACGCCGCCTTCCGCAAAGGCGAGGCTTACCTCTATGGACGCGGCGCTCCCGAGAATTGCGACGAGGCGGTGAAAAATTTGAAAGCCGCCTCGGCCAAGTCAAACGCCAAGGCCCGCATCGCTTTCGGCACAATGTACGCTACCGGACATTGTGTACCACGCGATTTGCCGACCTCTTATACGTGGTTTGCGTTGGCTCTCAGGGCAGATCCGAATAATCAGATTCTCGAGAAAGATCTGACCGCGATCTGGAACCAGATGACTCCGCCGGAACGGCAGCTCGCGACCAGGATGAAACAGTAGTCAAAGAAAAATAAACCGGGCGAGTCGCCCGTCGCTCCACTACTCTCCCGCAGGCACCAGGTTTAAGGCCTTCTTCACCGTGCCACGCTCGGTCATGATTTTATCCTGCAGCAACGTAATGGCGTAAATCAACTGTTCTGGACGCGGCGGACAGCCCGGCACATAAATATCCACCGGAATCACCTGATTCACACTCTGCACCAGCGCGTAATTATTAAAGACGCCGCCAGAGGTTGCGCATGCTCCCATCGAGATCACCCACTTTGGCTCGGGCATCTGCTCCCACAGCTGGCGAATCACAGGCGCCATTTTGTTCGACACACGCCCGGCGATAATCATCAGATCCGACTGGCGCGGCGAAGGACGGAACACTTCGGCGCCAAACCGAGCGATATCAAAGCGCGACGCGCCCATCGACATCATTTCAATCGCGCAACAAGCAAGGCCGAACGTCATCGGCCATATGGAATTCTTCCGCATCCAATTCACTGTGGAATCGAGCGTCGTCATGACTATGCCTTCAGGGACACCGTCACCGTAAATCAGTTCCTTGACGACCTTCTTGCCATTTTCGAGATCAACGTACGGGCCAAAACTGAGCTCTTTCGCCATAAACCTATTTTAACCGCACAGGCACCTGCGCGGACAAACACCAGACAAAACAACGAACCACCATCCAAGTCAGCCGACTCCGATGTAGCAGACTTTCAAAGGCAAACCAGCCCTTGCCAGCTTTTTCGCAATCGGCTAAGGTGCATTAACGGACCGCTTGAAATCTCCGGCGGCGGGGCCCCTCCGTCTAAATTTCACCACAAGCGGTACGCCGCTTCTCGGAGACGATATGAGCGAATTGCACTCCTTCAAAACCGGCAAGGGTAAGGGGCAACGACAAAGTCACGTTCCTCCCATTACGAACGTCAAGTTTCCTGTCCAAGCCGCTCACGTCCAGATTCCCAGCTATCCTTTTCAGCCGCTCCCGCCGCCTAATGGTCCTGCTCCCTATCGATTCGACTTGTCAGAGTTGCTCATCGCAGACGACATTCAACAGATCATCAGCGCTGGCGTAATGGTGATCCACACCGTCGGAGACACCGGCGATTACCGCGGACAACAGCAGGATTTCGTGGCCGACATGATGACCTTGGACGCCGGAAGCCTGCCCAGCAATCAGAAGCCCGCTTTCTATTACCACCTCGGCGATGTCATCTACTTTGCCGGCGATATCGACAAATACGGCGACAACTTCTATCAGACCTATAAGAATTATCCGGCCTTCATCGTATCGATCCCCGGCAATCACGATTGCCAGCCCGACGACCCCCAAGACGGCCCCGTCGACCCCAACAAGTTTCCCCTCGACGGCTGGATCCAGAACTTCATGTCCAAGACCCCGAATCAACCAGGCTCGCTCAAGACCGGCGCCGCGCGAACGCAAATGGACTTGCCGAACGTGTATTGGACCTTCACTACGCCATTTGCCACGATCGTGGGTCTCTTTTCGAACGTCGGCGAGACCGAAGGCGAGATTCATCAGGATCAAATCGACTGGTTTCAAGGCGAACTGACTGCAGCCGATCCCAGCAAGGCATTGATCGTTGCGGTCCATCATCCCCCGTTTTCCGGCGACACGGAGCACTCCGGAAGCAGCGCCGTTTACAAGGTGCTGACTGCGAGCTTTCAAGCGGTAAAACGCTACCCCAACCTTATCTTGTCAGGGCACGTGCACAACTACCAGCGATTCACGCAGGTTGTTCAGGGTCCCAAGGGATCGTTGCAGCTTCCCTACGTGGTGGCGGGCGCCGGCGGATACACAAACCTCGGCACGCTGCATACCGTTAACGGCGCACCACCGCCAAGTCCCTTTCCTCTCGGAAGCGGTCTTACTCTGGAGCAGTACGACCAGACGAATTTCGGTTTTCTTCGTTTGGAAATAAGCAAGAACCAAATCGTGGCCACCTATCTTTCGGCTCCCTATGTCGCAGGCGCGACACCCGTCACAAAAGTCGTGGATACTTTCGTGATCGATCTCACCCATAACACGGTGACAACCGGAACAACGGGAGCGGTAATTGCGCCGACGAAGACGCCGACCCACGAGAAGACCGCCAAAACAACCCTCCGAGATAAGCCGAAAAGAAAGAAGTAAGGCTCCGTTTCCGGATGGCTACGGGTTCAGCACGATCTTCCCGAACATCTGGCTCTTCTCCAAATATTCGTGCGCGCTGCGGATTTCTTTGAGCGGGAAAATATGGTCGATCACCGGTTTCAATCGCCCCGCGAAGACGTGCCCCAGCACTTCGTAAAGTTCGCTCATCGTACCCATGTAAGACCCCAGCAACGCCAGTTGCCGCGAGAAAAGGAAGCGCAGATCAAGTTCTACTTTCGGACCAGTCGTCGCTCCGCAAGTCACGAGTGTGCCGCCAGCCTTAAGAGACCGCACGCTCTCCTCCCACGTCGCCACGCCTACATGTTCGATCACGATATCGACCCCTTCGAAATTCGTGATTCTCCGGACTTCCTGCGAGATCTTTTGCTTGTAGTGGTCGATCACAAAATCCGCGCCCAACTCGATCGCCCGTTCCATCTTGCGCTCGTCGCCTGCAGTCGCAATCACCCGCGCGTGAAACATTTTCGCAATCTGGATGGCTGCAATCCCGACTCCAGAGTTCGCGCCTAGCACCAGCACCGTCTGCCCCGGACGAATGGCGGCCCGTCCTGTCAGCATGTGCCACGCCGTGACGAACACCAGTGGAACGCTCGCAGCCTCGTTGAAATCGAGGCTGTCGGGAATCGGGATCACATTGACCGCCGGAACGGCAATCTGTTCGCAATTTCCGCCATCGACACCGTTGCCCAGTACCGTGAAATGGCGACACTGATTCTGCAGGCCTGCGACGCACTTCGCACAGTGATTGCAGAAATGCATCGGCGCGATCAAAACGCGCTGTCCCGCTTTGAAGTCGGTAATATACTCACCAACTTCCACAATCTCACCCGCAATATCGCTACCGAGAATATGCGGAAGATTGACTCCAGGCAAACCTTCACGGACGAACACATCGAGATGGTTCAGAGAACAAGCGCGGACGCGAATCAACACCTGGTCTTTGCGCGGCTTGGGATCGGCAACGTCCTCGTACATTAAAACTTCCGGCCCGCCGAATTGATGAATGCGAACGGCTTTCATGGAACTCCTCGGTCATTCAAAGCTACATTTTTTTCGAATTCAATCCTCGCCTGAAAATGTATCAAAAACATCGCGATACGTCGCACCGAAAGAAGTTGTGTGGTGGCGGGCATTCCTGCCCGCCCAGGGGCTAAGACAACCGACTGACAGGAATTGGGAAGTCTCGCTTTACCGCGAAGCGCAAGTACACCCCTCCCGCAACCACTTAAACCCGGCGACGCAATAGACTGTGTTACAGTTTCGTCCTCATCCCGATTATTAATGGCTGGGGATAACCACTTGGAAAGCACTCCGAAATCAACGCCCGCAACCGAGAAGCCCGCGGCCACCCTATACTGCCCCGTCTGCGCGATCGAAGTCCGAGATCCTTTGACCTGCGGAGACTGCTCGGCTGTCATCTGCCGCCGCTGCGGAACACCTCTCGAGTCCTCCGACGAACTTGGCATGGGATGAAACGAAACACTCCATGAATTCTGGCCCCGCATTGATCGCTCCGCAAAACGAAGAAGATACCGGCCAACCCAAACTCGTCCGCGGATTGACCCTGCTTGACTCGGTCCTGTTGCTCGTCAGCGGTATCATCGGATCCTCGATTTTTCTTACTGCGAAAGATATCGCCGCTCCGTTGCCGAATCCACTTCTCTTCTTTTTAGTCTGGATTCTCGGCGGCGTCATTTCCCTGTGCGCCTGCGTCGCCTTCGCCGAATTAGGATCGATGTTCCCCGACTCGGGCGGGCAATATATCTACCTCCGCGAGGCCTACGGCGATCTGGTCGCCTTTCTTTACGGCTGGATGCTGTTTGCCGTCGCCAACGGCGGCTCAATCGCCGCGCTCTCGGTGGCCGCCGCCGCTTACATGGGAAACATCCTTCCTTCGATGTCGCAGCAGCACGTGATGGCGAACATCAACGTTCCCTATCCGGCATTCGCGAATGGGCACGTCGTCACCGCTCTATTCACAATCGTTTTCACGCGCGCCCACGCAGCCGGTTTGCTCCTGATTGCGATTCTCACGTACGTCAATGTCTTTGGGCTGCGCTGGGGAGCACTGGTCCAGAACATCTCAACCTGGACGAAGTTCATTGCGATGGCAATCTTCGTCGTTTTAGGATTCGCCATCGGCAAAGGACACTGGTCGAATTTCACTACCGCGTCGCCCGGTGGATTGAGCCTCGGCTTGAGTCCAACCCAGCTGATCTCCGCTCTGGGCGTTGGTTTGATCGCGGTCTTCTGGGCCTATGATGGATGGGTCTACATCACCTGGGTAGCCGGCGAAGTGAAAGAACCTCGACGCAATGTGCCACTAGCTATGGTCCTGGGCGTACTGGTCGTAGGCGCAATTTATCTCGCCATGAACATGACCTACGTCTACGCGCTGCCGTTACGTGAAATTGCCCAGCATGAAACGATTGTTCACGACGCCGCTGTTGTTTTATTTTCCCCGGGCGCGGCAGGCTGGCTTTCCGCCATGATCGCCGTTTCCTGTTTCAGCGCGGCAGCCGCTTGCACCCTCTCAGGATCACGTGTCTACCTCGCCATGGCACAGGACGGCGTGTTCTTCCGCCGCATGGCCGTCATCCATCCAAAATGGCGCACGCCCGCTTTTAGCCTGATCGGCCAAGGCATCTGGGCCGCCGTTCTCACACTAAGCGGACGCTACGACCAGCTCTACACCTATGTAATCTTCGGCATGGTCCTCTCCTACACATTGACTGTGATTGGACTTTTCATCTTGCGCTGGAAACGCCCCGACGTGCCTCGGCCTTATCGTTGCACCGGATATCCGTGGCTGCCCGCAATCTACGTGATTGTCGGCGTCGCCTGGACCTTAAACACAATTATCGAGCGGCCCACGGAAGCATTCTGGGGTGCAGCCATTGTGCTGCTGGGAGTGCCGGGCTTTCTCTACTGGAAACGGAGCAGCCGTAGAATTTCCACTGCGGAGTAGCTGCATGTTTGAGCGATATACGGAGAAAGCGCGGCGCGTAATTTTCTTCGCCCGATACGAGGCTTCGCAATTCGGCTCCCAATCCATCGAAAGCGAACATCTCCTCCTGGGCTTGGTGCGTGAGAGCAAAGAAATCGCCCGACGAGTTGGATCCCAGGAATCGATTCGCGAACAGGTCGACAAGAACACCTCCGCTCGCCCGGGGGTTTCGACCTCAGTTGATCTTCCGCTCACCCGGGAGTGCAAGCGAATCCTAGTCTGGGCCACAGACGAAGCTGATCGGCTCGGACACCGCCATATCGGTACAGAACATATTTTTCTCGGCTTGTTACGCGAAAAAGACTGTCTGGCTGCTCGCATCCTGCGGGAGACCGGTGCAGAACTCGAACAACTCCGAGAACACTATGCAAAGGAGGGTCCCAGTGAAAGAGTCGGCCCTTCTCGCTTTCGCAAGGCTCCGCCCATCAAGATTCACGATTTCGAGTGGAATGGCGCTACCATCCGCGAGCGCGTCAACCTCCTCCGCCAATCAAATTGGTATTGGGAGCGGAAGAACTGGAAGTCGCGGGACCTGGCGGTGCGGGAAGACGGCCGACTGTCATTCGATGTCAATCTCGCCCGCAATCCAAAAGAATTCGCCCTGCGCCGCAACGGCTGGAAAAGTGACCAGTGTTTCGTCTGCGAATGGACTCTGTTCGAGTCCGAAGATCGACCCGACCGCGGCACCGGCTATACCAACGGTCGCGACTGGGTGTGCATCGAGTGTTATGAGAAATTCCTCTCGGGACCGGACTATTTCGGCAGTGCTCACTCCGAGATGACTTGAGCGCTTGTCGCGAATATTCTTGCTCCAACTTCTCCGCTCTGATAATTGTTAGCGTTCACCTGTCGCTCGGTGAACCGACACTCTCGCGTGAGCAGCTCTGGGCCCGTAAATCGACCCGATAACGACTCCCCTCCTTTAGCCGCGACCGGCGTCTCTATCGCCGAGGCCGTAGATCCCAACCGCCCCAAGCGGGTGATGGGGTTCCGCGACTTGCTCCTCTTTTATGTAGTCACCGGAGTCAGCCTCCGTTGGATTGCCACCGCTGCCGCCGCCGGTCCCAGTTCGATCATCATCTGGATCGGCGCCTGGCTCGCCTTTTACACTCCACTAGCTCTTTCGGTGATCGAACTTTCCTCTCGCTATCCCAATGAAGGCGGTCTCTACGTCTGGTCGAAACGCGCCTTCGGTGATTTCTCCGGATTCATGGCCGCCTGGACTTACTGGACCTCGAACCTGCCCTACTTCCCTGCCGTGTTGTATTTTGCCGCCAGCAATATCCTTTTCATGCGGCAAGCACAGTGGTCTCATCTTTCCGCAAATCCTACCTTCTACATCGTTTTTGCTTTGGTGACGCTGGCCGGGGCCACATTGTTAAACGTCGTCGGCCTCGATGTCGGCAAATGGCTGCATAACATCGGTGCGCTCTCCATGTGGATTCCCGTGCTCATCGTAGTCGGCATGGGCCTGCTCGCCTATCACCGCTTCGGTTCAGCCACCACATTTTCGCGGCACACCATGACGCCCAGCGTCCGCCTGAACGACATCATCTTCTGGTCGGTACTGACCTTCGCCTTCGGCGGGTGCGAAACGGCGTCCTTTATGGCCGAAGAGATCAAGAACGCGCGACGCACAATTCCTCTCGCACTATTCGCCGCTGGCGTAACAGTCGCCTTCTGTTACATCGTCGGTACAGTTTGCGTGCTGCTGGCGCTGCCCTCTTCGGAGGTTAGCGGACTGCAAGGATTGGTCCAGGCGATCGCGAAGACCGCCGATCGCGTCGGACTTCCCGGCGTTCTTCCGCTGGCGGCTTTACTCATAGCCCTCAGCAACATCGGAGCGTCCGGCGCCTACCTCGCCGCAGTCGCCCGCCTTCCGTTTGTCGCTGGCATCGACCGCTATTTGCCCCCCTCCTTCGGAGAACTACATCCCCGATGGGGCACGCCTTGGGTCGCGCTTTTGACCCAAGCGGTCATCGGTGCGATTTTTATCTTTCTCGGCCAGGCCGGCACCTCGGTGAAAGGCGCCTACGATGTTCTGGTTAGTATGGGCGTGATCACGTATTTCATTCCCTATTTGTATCTCTTCGCGGCCATGTTCAAACTGCAGCGCGAGGCCGCGGGCGAAAAAATAATTCGCGTGCCTGGCGGAAAACCAGCAGCCTATGCGTTGTCGATTCTGGGATTCACCACGACTTTATTTACGATTGCACTTTCCGTGTTGCCGCCGCCCGACGAACCCAACAAGCCGCTCGCCGTTTTCAAGATCATCGGCGGTTGCGGCGGACTTGTCCTGATCGGCGCGTGGCTATTTTGGTCCGGAAAGCGCCGCGCACGGCGGCTCACGATCGACCACGCCACGATTGATCACGCATGAGCGCAGCTCTTTCCCCCTCGCCTACCAAGAACCCGCAATCCCCGTAATCCGTTGACAAGCTCTCCAAACCGGAACACAATGGTGGACAATTTTGTTGCCGTTCGTCAGAGGCGTCCCCCACCGTTTGACGGGCGAGAAATTCACTTATTTCCTGCGAGAAGACTCCTATGTTGAAGACCTCCAAGATCGTCCTGTCCTGCGCCGTATCCATCCTCATGATCTCCGCCTTCTCTGTAAACGCGGCGGCGCAGAAACATATCACCGGAACCCTCGCCGACGGCGCAACCTACGTGATCGATGTTCCCGCCAACTGGAATGGCACACTTCTTCTTTACAGTCACGGCTACGTCGCGCCGGGATCTCCCAACCCCGCCGTCGACGCGGGCGATCCACTCACTGGCGGATACCTCTATGCGGAAGGCTACGCGCTCGCCGGATCGTCCTATGCCACCACTGGCTGGGCGGTGCAGCAGGCGATTCCTGACCAGATCTCCACGCTCGACGCGTTCGAGACAGCTGTCGGAACGCCCACCAAGACGATCGCCTGGGGACACTCTCTCGGCGGCATGATCACCGCCGGATTAGTCCAGCAATACCCGACTCGCTTCAACGCGGCCCTCCCCATGTGTGGAGTTGTCTCCGGAGGCGTGGGAACGTGGAACCAGTCGCTCGACGCCGCTTTCGCCTTCAACACTTTGGTCGCGGGCGGAACTTTGCAGGTCGTCAACATCACCAACCCGACGCAGAACGCTGAAAATGCCGCCGCCTATCTGATCGCCGCGCAAAACACCGCTCAAGGCCAGGCTCGCATCGCATTGTCCGCCGCCCTGGGAGACACTCCCGGCTGGTACAACCCTCTGTCTCCACCACCCGCGCAGACCGACTATGCCACGCAGGAAGCGAATCAGTATCAGTGGCTGCTCAACGTCGACGGAATATTTCTCTACGATTATCGCGCCGAGTTGGAGTCGCGAGCCGGAGGCAACCCCTCGTTCAACACCGGCGTCAACTACGCAACGCAACTGAAGAACTCGATCGACTACGCGGAGGTGCAGGCGCTTTACACTGCTGCTGGGCTCAGCCTGGACGCCGACCTCGAAACCCTGAAGAAGGCCGCGCGCATCTCTGCCAACCCCGCCGCGTTGACCTATCTCACCAACAACATCATCTACAACGGCCAAATACCTTTCCCCGTCCTGACCCTGCACACCGTCGGGGACGGACTCGTTTCGGTGCAAAGCGAAGAAGCCTATTCGAAAGTCGTCAGCGAGGCCAAAGACAGTTCTTTCTTGAAAGAATTTTTCGTGAATCGCGCCGGCCACTGCGAATTCACTCCGGCCGAAACAATCGCCGCCTTCAACACCTTGGAGCTTCGGCTGACAAGCGGAAAATGGAAAAACTTCACGCCCACCGACTTGAACAACGAGGCGACGGCGCTAGGCTCGACTTACAACGTTCTCGACGTCAACAACCAGATCGTGGTCGTCGCTCCGGCCTACGAGACCTACAAACCGGCCAACTTTTTGCGAATTTACGACGCTTTCACCAACTAATAGTTCACAATCTGGCACAGGAAGAGGCTCCCGGATGTTCGAATTATCCCTCTCGAAAACGATGAGAATCGCGCGCTTCGTCGCGTGCACCTCGATCGCAATCAGCCTCCTCTGTGGCCTTGCTGCCGCACAACAGCACATCACGGGTACCCTGCCCGATGGTGCAACCTATGTAATGGACTATCCCGCAAAGTGGAACGGCACGCTCATCCTCTACAGCCATGGCTACGTCACGCCGGGGTCGCCGAACCCGGCATACGACTATGGCGATGGCGACACCGCCTACTTCCTCTTCAATCTCGGATACGCTTTTGCCGGTTCGTCCTACGCCACGACCGGTTGGGCGGTCGAGCAAGCATTGCCCGATCAGATGGCAACCCTTGGAGCCTTCGAGAGTCTTTTCGGAACACCCACCCAAACCATCGCCTGGGGACACTCCATGGGTGGCTTGATCACGGCAGCATTGGTGCAGCAATATCCGACTCAGTTCGCGGGTGCGATTCCCATGTGCGGCGTGGTTGCCGGAGGAGTTGGTTTCTGGAACGAGGCGCTGGACTCCGCGTTCGCCTTCAATACTCTGCTCGCGGGCGGGACATTGCAGGTCGTCAACATCGCGTATCCGACGCAGAATTACGATAACGCCGAAGCGTTCTTGTCGGCGGCCCAGAACACGGCACAGGGGCAAGCGCGCATCGCCCTGATCGCGGCCTTAGCCGATATCCCCGGATGGATCGATCCAGCCTCTCAGGAACCCTCCCCCACCGACTACACCACGCAGGAGCTCAACCAGTTTTACTGGCTCGCGGACACAGACCTTCTGTTTCCGTTCTACCTCAGGACGGAACTCGAAGGCCGAGCCGGTGGCAATCCATCGTTCAATACTGGAGTGAACTACGCGCGGCAACTCAGCCACTCGCGCGACTATGCCGAGGTGCAAGCGCTCTACGCCGCTGCCGGACTCAGCCTTGACGCCGATCTCGCCGCGCTCAACAAAGCGCAGCGTATTTCGGCGGATCCGGCAGCCCTAACCTATCTCACCGACAACATTATTTTTGACGGAAAGATTACCGTGCCCGTACTTTCGGTTCACACCACCGGCGACGGACTCGTTCCCGTAGAAGACGAAAAAGCCTACTCCACTGTCGTTCACGAAGCTGGAGACGGTTCTCTTTCGCGCGAGCTCTTCGTCCATCGCGCCGGCCACTGCGAATTTACTCCCGCAGAAACCATCACCGCATTTCAAGCTCTGGCCGCGCGGGTGAAGACGGGTAAATGGCCGAACCTCGAGAGTTCTCAAATGAACGTGTTAGCCACCGGTCTCGGCACCGCGTACAACGTGCTCTATCTCAATGGCTCCGACGTGGAAACGCCGCCGCAGTTCCTGACTTATCAACCACTACAATTTCTCCGCGTTTACGACGCCTTCACCCAATAGGACCGTCGATAGAAGGCCGCGACCCTATACCGGCACGGCCGTCTTCCTCTTCGGATTAAAGAACGTCAGCGGCACGACTGTCGCCGTCGTCTTCATCCTCTGCGCCTCGATCGTCAATTCCATCTGCAGTTGGGTCCCCGGCTTGGAATACTCGGTGCCCACGCTGGCCAGCGCAATCAACTTTTTCAGCAGCGGAGAGAATGCCGTCGTCGTGGCCTTACCCACATGCTTGTCTCCATCATAGATAGGGACAGCCGTTCGCGAAGCCTGGCTCGGTGCCGCCGGAGACAGTCCGAACTTGTCGAACTGCTCTTCCACTTCCACCCAGTCGACTTCGAGTCCAACTAATTGCCGCGCCACGCCCTCTTTGCTATCCCGCGCCAGTGCCCGTTTTCCGATGAAGTTCTCTTTCTCCAGATGCACCATCTTGCCGAAGCCCAACTCGTACGGAGAAAACTTCTGCGATGGGATCAGCGCTTTTTTCGAACTCGTGTAATCCACTTCGATCAGAAGCAGTCCGGCCTCAACCCTTGATACGTCGAGTGCCAGCATTCCGGCGGCGTGGATGTCGAACTGTTTTCCCTTATCCATGAGCGCATCCCATACCTGCACTGCTCGATCCCACGGAATCCATATTTCGTATCCGAGATCGCCCGTATATCCGGTGCGCGAAATGTCGACGGGCACGCCGGCTATCGTGCCACTCGTTTTCCGGAAATATTTCAGGTTCGCAATATCGGCTTCGGCAACCGTCTTCAAGAGTTTCGCCGACGCCGGTCCTTGCAGCGCGAGCGCCGCAGTTCGCTCAGAAATATCCTCGATCTGAACATCCATATTGAGGCCATTCTGCCGAAACCAGCGCAAGCTGGGATCAGCCGCCGTCCAGCGATACCTGTTCTCTTCCAGTCGCGTAATCGTGCCGTCGTCAATCACCTTGCCGTCTTCGTCGCACCAGCAGGCGTAGATGACCTGACCCACGGCAACTTTGTTGACGTCACGCGTGATCACCCGGTTCACGAGTTTGGTCGCGTCTTTGCCCGTGATCAGATATTTATAGAGCGGCGAGATATCAATCAGCGCACACGCGTTGCGGATGGCGTTGTACTCGTGCTCGTGATGCACTTCGTAAACGCTAACTGTGTAGTACCCCGACCACTCGCGGTAGTTGAGGCTTTGACAGAGAGCGAAGGTTCGATCGTGAAATGCAGTTCCGATTGGCAAGATGTCTCCCTCCAGTGGAGAGGTCGAATGCTGGATTATATGCAGCGAGTCATGCCAGTGGCAATGATGTTGGCGCACGTGACAGCGGTGCGTGACGTGAGATGACCGCCAGTCTCTAAGAAAATATTACGCAAGACAATCTCTTCATCTGTCAGATAGAATGGGCAGCCTGATGACTTGTATGCACCGCCTCATCCAATGGAGCATCCGCGCCAGCGGACTCTGATTCGCGCCAACGCCCATCTTGAGTGGTTGTAACCATCCCCTGTCCTTCCCGGAAAGCTGAAAGCTAGGAGCTAAGTGCTGGTGGCCGATTCGAGAAAATACGATGTAATTGTGATTGGTGGAGGCCACAACGGCCTGACCAACGCCGCCTATCTCGCCAAAGCGGGAAAGAAAGTTCTCGTCCTCGAACGCCGTTACATCCTCGGCGGCGCGGCTTGCACAGAAGAAGTTTTCCCCGGCTTCAAGTTTTCGGTTTGTTCGTACGTTGTCTCGCTGCTGCGCCCCGAAATCATTCGCGACCTCGATCTTCCTCGCCACGGACTCGAGATCCTGCCCCTCGACGGCACATTCACTCCCATGCCGAATGGTGATCACCTCTGGCGCGTTAACGATCATGGCAAAACGCATCGCGAAATTGCCCGCCACTCACGCGTAGACGCCGAAGCTTACGACGAATTCGGCAAGGCCATGCAGGCCATGTGCCGCTTTGTAAAACCGATCCTGAGCATGATTCCGCCCGACCCCGCGACGCTGAATCCCAAAGAACTGATGAAGCTTCTCTTCATCGGACGCCGCTTTCAGGGCATGTCGAGCGAGGATAAATACAACCAGGTCCAGCTCATGACCATGAGCGCCATCGACTTTCTCGATCAGTGGTTCGAGACTGATGTGCTCAAGGCAACCATGTCGGCCTCAGGAATCATTGGGACGTTCCTCGGCGTGCGCTCGCCCGGCACCGCTTACGTTTTGCTGCATCACTACATGGGCGAGATCGATGGAGCGTTCCGCGCTTGGGGATTTGCGCGCGGCGGCACGGGCGCGATCTCGAATGCGATTGCCGATGCGGCCCGCGAAGCAGGGGTCGAGATCCGCACCGAGGCTCCGATTGCCAGGATCATGGTGAAGAATGGTCGCGCCCACGGCGTCGTCCTCACCAACGGCGACGAGATCTTCGCCGACGTGATTTCTTCGAGTGTCGATCCGAGGCTCACGTTTAACAAGATGATCGAACCCGGCAATCTGCCCGACGAGTTCATGGAAGGCGTGAATCGCTACAAGTTCCGTGGCTCTTCGGGCAAAGTAAATATGGCCCTCGACGGCCTGCCGAACTTCAAGTGCATGCCTGGAGTGGGCGCCCATCTGCGCGGTGCCATGTCCATCTCTCCCAGTGTCGAGTACATGGAAAAGGCCTACGACGAGGCGAAATACGGCCACTGGTCCTCGCATCCTTATATCGACATGGTCATTCCGACGCTCACCGATACATCGCTCGCGCCGCCAGGAAAACACATTCTCTCCTGCTTCGTGCAGTACGCTCCCTACAAACTTGCGCCCGGTCTCGACTGGGACACTGAGAAAGAAAAGTTCGGCGACAACGTCGTCAATACGATCGCCGAATACGCTCCAAATATCAAAGACATCATTCTCCACCGCCAAGTCGTCACTCCTCTCGATCTCGAACGCACCTGGGGATTGTCCGAAGGCAACATTTTTCAGGGAGAACTCTCGCTCGAACAACTCTTCTTCCTGCGTCCTGTCGCGGGATGGGCGCAATTCCGCTCCCCGATCAAAAATTTATACATGTGCGGATCGGCAACGCACCCGGGCGGTGGCATCATGGGCGCTCCCGGACGTCTCGCCGCGCTCGAAATCCTGAAAGACGGGAAGGCATAACACTATGGCCGATACACGCGATGTGATCATCATCGGTGGCGGACATAATGGTCTCGTCACCGCCTTCTATCTCGCCAAAGCCGGATATAAGCCTCTGGTCCTCGAACGCCGCAGCCAGGTCGGCGGCGCGGCCATCACCGAAGAATTTCATCCTGGATTCCGTTGCTCGACTCTCGCGCACAATGCTGGTCCGTTGCGTCCCGACATCGTACGCGACATGCAACTGCAGAAGCACGGGCTCAAACTGACCGGGCCCGACGTAAACACCGTCTCGCTCCTTCCCGATGGACGCGCCCTGGTGTTATACGCGGACACCAAGAAATCCGCCGCTCAGATCGCGCAGTGGTCGCCGAAAGACGCATCATCGTACGCCGACTTTGGCGCGGCGCTCGGCAAAATTGGCAAAGTGATCGGCGAGGCGCTTGCGTTAACTCCGCCGAATATCGACAGCCCCAACAGCGGCGATCTCTGGGGAATGCTCAAGACCGGACGCTCGATCCGGAACCTGGGCAAGAAAGATTTGTATCGCGTCCTCCGCTGGGGACCGATGGCCGCCGCCGATCTCGTCGCCGAGTTCTTCGACACAGAACCTTTGCGCGCGACGATTGCTGCGCGTGGCATCTTCGGCACGTTTCTCGGACCCTGGTCGGCAGGAAGCAGTCTGGTATTGATGCTCAGGGCCGCCGCCGATCCGACTCCAGCAGGCAGCGTTCAGTTCCCCATTGGCGGAATCGGCGCAATCACCCAAGCGATGGCTGCTGCAGCCCAGCAAGCGGGAGCCGAAATTCGTACCGATGCCGAAATCGCCGAGATTCGCGTGAAAGACGGAGTTGCGACCGGAATTGTGCTCAAATCTGGTGAAGAGATTTCCGCGCGGGCCGTCGTCTCCAACGCCGACCCCAAGCGGACGCTGATGCGTTTGCTCGATCCGGCGCATCTCTCGCCTGATTTTATTCAGAAGATCAAGAATTATCGTTCCATGGGAACGGTCGCGAAGATCAATCTGGCACTTTCCGCGTTGCCCGAGTTTACAGCCCTCAAAGCAAAAGGCAATGCCGATCTGCTCAAGGGACGCATCCAGATCAGCCCCGAGATCGATTATCTGGAGCGCGCTTTCGACGAGTCGAAATACGGCAACTTCTCGCGCAATCCCTATATTGAAATGACATTTCCGTCGCTGTCAGACCCGTCGCTGGCTCCGGCCGGCCAGCATGTTATGTCGATCTATATGCAGTACGCTCCATACAAGTTGAAAGATGGCGACTGGGATAGCCAGCGCAAAGCGCTCGGAGAAACGGTCATCAAAACGATTGCTCAATACGCTCCCAACCTCACCCAAAGCATCCTCCGCCACCAGATCATTACGCCGAAAGACATGGAGGATACGTACGGCCTCACCGGAGGCCACATCTTTCATGGCGAATTGGCACTCGATCAGTTCTTCACCATGCGTCCGCTGCTCGACTGGGCACGCTATCAAACTCCCATCGAACGTCTCTATCTCTGCGGCAGCGGTACCCATCCTGGCACCGGCCTTACCGGCGGTTCGGGAGCGAACGCAGCGCGCGAAATCCTGAAAACGCTAAAGAAATGACGTCACCATCTCGGCAAGCCACGCGTTCACACTTTGAAGCCCATAGCCGTGTTAGTCTCTTCGCGTGACGAATGATCCTCGCTCTTCTTCTCTAAATCTTCCGGCAATCGCACGGCAGGTGATGACGGCTCGCGGATTTCAGCCGGATTTTCCTCCCGAAACCAAGCAGCAACTCGCAGACATCAACGCACACCCGCCACAACTCGCGCCTTCCAGCAACGTGCACGATCTGCGCAATCTGCTTTGGTCATCAATCGATAACGATACTTCCAAAGATCTCGACCAGATTGAAGTCGCCGAACGCCTGCCCAATGGCGACGTCAAAATCATGATTGGGATTGCCGATGTCGACGCCTTTGTGCCGAAAGACTCTCCCATCGACAAACACGCGGCGCGCGAGACCACATCCGTTTACACCGGCGTCACAATTTTCCCGATGTTGCCCACCGAGCTTTCTACCGGAGCTTCCTCTCTTCTTCCCGACGTCGATCGCCCGGCGATCGTCACCGAATTCGTCGTGAATGCCGCCGGCGAGTTGGGTTCAAGCAACGTATATCGCGCGATTGTTCGCAACAAGGCGCAGCTGACCTACAACGCAGTGGGGGCCTGGCTCGAGGGATCCGCTGCACCTCCGCCGAAATTGGCGGCATCTGCCGATTTGCAAACTCAACTCAAGTTGCAGGATCAAACGGCTCAGGAACTGAGAAAATTGCGCTACGAACACGGAGCGCTCAACCTTGACACCAGTGAAGTGGTTCCCCTGGTGATGAACGGCAACGTGGTTGACGTCGCCAAGGCGACTAAGAACCGCGCCACCGATTTAATCGAAGATTTCATGGTGGCCGCGAACGGTGTCGTCGCCCGCCTGCTCGAAAAGGTTTCCTCTCTACGCCGCATCGTGAAAACGCCGCTCCACTGGGATGGCCTCGTCCGCCTCGCGGCCGAGCAGGGCGAAAAACTCCCCCCTGATCCAGACTCGAAGGCCCTCAATGATTTTCTCGTGAAACGAAAGGCGGCCGATCCCGATCACTTCGCCGATCTCTCGCTCGCCACCATAAAGCTGATCGGACCCGGAGAGTATGTACTGGAACGGCCGGGCGATCCCTCCCAAGGTCATTTCGGACTAGCAGTACAGGATTACACACACTCGACCGCTCCCAATCGTCGCTTTGCCGACATGGTGACTCAGCGAGTCCTCAAAGCCACACTCGACGGAAAACCGAATCCGTACTCGGACAACGATCTTGCCGCAATCGCACTTAACTGCACCCAAAAGGGCGACGCCGCGCGCAAGGTCGAGCGTGACATGTCGAAGCGCCTCGCAGCCATAGCGATGGCCCATCGAATTGGCGAAGTCTTCGATGCCATCGTCACCGGAACAACTCCCAAGGGAACGTTTGTGCGCGTTTTACAGCCGCACCTCGAAGGTTTGCTGACCGACGGAGCCCACGGATTGAACGTTGGCGACAGATTGCGCGTGAAGCTCACGCGAACCGACGCGCAGCATGGATTCATCGATTTCGTGCGTGCAAAATAAGCGGACTTTTCGCGCCTTTTTGCCGTCTCGAGAACACACTCTGGCGGTCACTCCCAACCGTCAGCCTGCCGAGCGAATTTGGAGCAGACGGGCCGGGGCGCCCGTCGCTCCAAGGGAAGATCTCCAACACCGCCGCCTTCCCCCGAAGGAAGCGAGGTTGAAGAAATTCGCAAACGACGCCAGTGGCTAGAATGGCGCAGTTCATGTGGGTTAGCCGCGTGCCAGTTCGCTTCGCAGCCGTCCTCTAACTCTAAGAGCGACGCTCCCTCGCCGATTCCCTCGCCGTCCGCAGATATTTTATGGGACAACTTCTCACCACTGTCGAACCACCGGGCCGCAGGAGGATATCGGCTCAGCCGTTCTTCTTTTCCAGCTCCGCCCAGCGCGTGTAAAGGGCGTCGAGTGCCTCTTGGGCCTCGTCCAGCGCGGCTTGTGTCGAGACCAGCCTGGTCGCATCAGTAGCGATGGCCGGATCTTCCAACTCGGCGCGTTTGCCTTGCACTAACTCCTCGGCCTTTTCGACGCGCTCTTCGATCGTGGCGTACTCCCGTGCTTCTAAGTAGGAGAGTTTCTTCTTTGTTGGAGCGCCCGTCGTCGATCCGTTGCTTTGCGTTGTCGATGCCTCGGCAGATGCGACCTCCGACTTCGTTCGTTGCGTTTGCCATGCCTCCCATTGCCCATAGTCGGCAAACGTGTCGGCCCCGCCTTTTCCGTTCAGCCCCAGAACGATAGTTGAGACGCGGTCGAGCATGTATCGGTCGTGCGTCACCAGAACCAGCGACCCGGGGAAATCGATAAGACTCTCTTCCAGAATTTCGAGCGTCGGAATGTCGAGATCGTTCGTAGGCTCATCCAGCAGAAGAATGTCAGCAGGCTGCAGCATAAGTTGCGCGATCAGGACGCGAGCGCGTTCCCCGCCCGAAAGACGTCCGACCGGCTGGCTCAGTTGTTCTCCGGTAAAAAGGAAACGAGCCGCCCATCCAGCGACGTGAATTACCCGATCGCGGTAAACGACCGAATCGCCGTCGGGCGCGAGCGCGCGGCGCAGCGTCACATTCGGATCGAGAGTCCGGGTCTGATCGAAGTAGACGATTCGCAACCAATCGGCTGGCCGAATCTCTCCTCTGGTCGGCGCCAGTTCGCCTTGTAATAAACGCAGCAGCGTCGTCTTGCCGCTGCCGTTGGGGCCAACCAGGCCGACACGCATCCCCGCCGTCAGTACAAAGTTGAGGCCGTCAAACAATTCCCGCGTGCCCATCGTGCAACCGACAGCTTGCAGTTCAATCAGTCTCTTCGTCCTGCGTTCCGTCGCCGAGAAATCGATCTGCGTCGAGCCCGTGCGCGTTCGCTGATTGAGGTCCGCCAGTTCCCCCATCAACTCTCCCGCTTTGCTGATGCGTGCTTTCGACTTTCGCGTACGAGCCTTGGCCCCGCGGCGCAGCCATTCGATTTCGCCGTGGACGAGATTTTCCAGCGCTTCCTGCCGCTTAGACTGCGCGTGCAAAAACTCTTCCTTCTTCTCGAGAAACTCGCTGTAATTACCATGTACACGCAGCGACCCTTCCGGATAAATGCGATTCAGTTCAACCATGTCGGTAGTGACATTTTCGAGGAAATAGCGATCGTGGCTAACGATCACGCTGGCGAAAGGCGCGGCTTCGATAAGATCTTCGAGCCACGTGATCCCGAGAAGATCCAGATGGTTCGTCGGTTCGTCCAGCAGAAGAATGTCAGGGTGCTGAACTAGAGCTTCGACAATAGCGAGCCGTTTTTGCCATCCGCCGGAAAGTTCAGTCGCGCGGGCATCGAGGTCTTCGAATCCAGCCCGGCCCAGGGTTTCAGCAAAGCGCGCCCCCCGCTCGGTACCGTGAACGCCAGCCTGATCAAGTGCCGCTTCGATCACAGAACGGATGGCAACTCCGGGTTCGAAGCGCGAATCCTGCTCGACATAAGCCAGTCGCGTCCGTTTGCGGAACGAAACTTCCCCGCCGTCGGTATCCACTTGGCTCGCGAGAATTCTCAGCAGCGTCGATTTGCCCGAACCGTTCGGGCCAATGAGTCCGATCCGGTCGCCTTCCGAGATAGTGAACGAGACGTTCTGGAAGAGCGGGTTCGCTCCAAACGATTTCGTGATTTCTTTTGCGTTTACAATCGGCGGCAAGGACGGCGGTCTCCAAGAATGGGTATATCTTCAGATTAACAGGTGGGGGCAGGATCGTTTCCAGGCCTCAGAGAGAGGTGCGTCCTAACTTGGGGTTAGAACCGCCAATTCAGAACTCGACAGCTTTAAGCTTTAAGTCGTTCTCCGCTTGAGCAATGCTTTCGGGCTTCCCGAGATCGCGCCAGTAATACTCGTCGGCGCGGAAGGCCTGGATGTTCTCTCCCGCAGCCGCAAGGCGCAAATACGTATGAATTATCGAAAATCCACCCTCTTCCGTCATCAGCGAAAGCAGCCGCGCCGAGATGATATGGATCCCACAAAAAGCCCAGGCATTGGGATGCTCAACAGGAACAACCATTTCCTCGACGCCATCGACTCCTGATCGGCGCCCACAAAGTCGGCCCCGCTCATTGAAAATAAGATAACGCGAGGTCTGCCGCCGCTGCATCGCAAGCGTAGCGAGCGCTTGATGCTCAAGGTGTTGTCTGAACATCCGCCCGAGATCGATCGCGCTGAGAACATCGACGTTATGCAGAATGAAGCTCGCGTCTTTCGAAGACCCGGCCGGTTCGCTCAGAAACCACGCCGCCTTCTTCAACCCTCCACCGGTATCGAGCAACAGGTTTTCGCGCGAAATCTCAATACGCATGCCGAAGTTGTCGTTCTTCTCCAGATACTTAACAACCTGATCGGCAAAGTGATGGACGTTGACGATCACGTCGCTCACGCCAAATTTTCGCAAGCGGGCAAGCACGATTTCCAGCAGGCTGCACCCATTGATTTCCACCAGCGCTTTAGGCCGATCGTCGGTCAGCGGCCGCAGCCGCGTGCCCAATCCTGCAGCAAGAATCATCGCCTTCATTGGATATGGGCTTTCATCGTATTCGGTCTTTCATCGACCCGAAAACTCTCATCAGTTGAGCTGCTCTTGCTCGCGATGTCGCAAGACCACTTCGACTTCATTCTTTTCCCGCAGATGTTTTGCCAGTTGCTCAGCCAAATAAACGGATCGGTGCTGTCCGCCCGTGCACCCGAACGACACCATCAGGTGCTTGAAACCACGACGCTGATACGCGTCAACACTGGCGTCCACCAGCGCATTCGCATTAACCACAAACTGGTGGACACTCTCCTGCTGGTTGAGATATTCAATGACCGCCTCATCTCGGCCGGTGAGTGTCTTGAATCGCTCTTCGCGCCCGGGATTAGGCAGACTGCGCCCATCGAAAACGAAGCCTCCCCCGTTTCCAGTCTCGTCCTGAGGCAGACCGCGATGAAAAGAGAAGCTCAAAATGGAAACGGTGAGTTTGTCGGTCTTGGCGAACTCCGTAGATAAGCTTCGCAATGTGTCAGAACCCACCATGCTCTTGAACGCTTGCGTCAGCGTCGGAAGCGCAATCGGCAACTCCACGTTGTGTAAAAGCCAACGAAGATTCTTCAGTGCATAAGGGACGCTCTGCAGAAAGTGCTCTTTGCGCTCATAGAATCCACGAAACCCGTAAGCGCCCAGCGCCTGCATGATGCGTATGTAAACGTACGGATAGTAGAACGACAGAAAAGCCTCGCGGTCAAGATCGAGAAGAGTGCCAAGACTGTCGAGATAACGATCGAGTAATTGCTGGCGCATTTCCGGCGGCAGATCGGCCTTCGCGTCAAACAACAGCGACGCAATGTCGTATTGCAACGCGCCTTTCCGTCCACCTTGGTAGTCGAGAAAATACGCTTGGCCGTCCACCAGCATGATGTTCCGCGACTGAAAATCCCGATACAGAAAATAATCGCGCGGAGCGGTAAGCAGAAACTTTGTCAGACGGCTGAAGTCGTCTTCGAGAGCCTGCTCGCTGAAGGGTATTCCCGCGAGACGCAGAAAATAGTATTTAAAGTAGTTCAAGTCCCACGCAATGGACTGGCGATCGAAGCTCGCGCGGGGATAGCAAACTTTGTAGTTGAGGTCGCTTCCCGCTTCCACCTGAAACCTCGGCAAGATGGCGGCGACTTTGCGATACGCTTCGATGACTTCCGAACCGATGGCCTCAGATCCGATGACCGTCCCATCGCGATGCGCGCACAGAAACTCGAACAACGTGGTATCGCCGAAATCCTCTTCGAGGTAAGCGCCTTGATTCAGATCTTCGCCGTAAATCTCTGGAACCGGCAAGCCATGTCTTCGAAAATGGCGCGAGAATTCTAAAAACGCAACGTTTTCCTCTCGAACGTTATAAAGGACGCCGATGGCGCTGATCGTCCCGGCGGAGAGTCGTATAATCTTGCGGCCGGACCCGCCAAGTTGCCCTTGCAGAGGCTGAACCTGCTCGACTGGCATTTCAAAACGGCGCGCAAAAAGCTTCTTCAAGACTTCGATCAATGCAGTGTCCGCTGGATAGTTGTCGATTTCGTTCTCGTTAAAGATATCATCGGACCGCCTGGAGTTCGCCCTCTCGGACTAAGCTCCCGCGAGACTGCGGCGACAAAAAAGGGCTTTTCCACTGAGCACTCGGATGCCTCCGAAGAAAAGCAACTGCAGTCAGAAATCACTTCGCTCACTGGACGGCCATGACCTTTAACTCCGTAACCTGTCGTATCCAGCGTGCAGGACGTTTGTCGCCGGGAGCGACGATGCGGTAGGGCCCTTCTTTTGGGCCGAGCGCCTTGCCATCGCGCTTGTCCGCGAGAATAATTTCGCGCACCGCGAATGCAGGGTCGACCTCCGCCAGCGCGAACGCGACGTGGTATCCATCGGACGCGCTGACCAGCAGCACTTCGGCGAGCCGAGGTCCGCGCAGGGTATCACCCAGCGGAATGCCCGCACCCGAAAGAACCGCAGACAGCGGCACTCCCTCAAACTTCGCAGGATTATCGTGATCGCTCACCTCCAAGCTCACGTGTGGCAGGTTTGCGATTTGTGCCGCCGTAACCGTCGTCGAATGCCCGTCCGCGTTGATGACCTGCACGGTTTGCGCGCGGAGTTTGCACGTCGCAATGGCCACCACAAATACCACACACAACGCTCGGCATCTTCGATTCATGGCGATCCTGATCCCCCTAATGTCGCGACCCCGCAAGGATACAACAGCGAAACGTTGTGCCGACGAACTGCAATCTCGTGCATATCACGGGCGTCCGGCAGGACGGACAGCGCTGCGTGCCAACTCCCTGATCTACCGGCATTTGCAGGTGTTAGCCCGAGCCCAACCTTCTTGGCCGCTCAATCTCCAACAACGAAATGTATATCATCTCGATTTTAAAGGTAGACTATCATTTCATTATTTGCTTTACTGCTCCTGCGCCTTAAGCATTTTTCCTAATTCTCAAGGAGACTTTTCAATGGCAACGGACAGATCTAATCAGAGTTCTGATAGCTACGGAGCATGGCTCACGCTGGACGCCTCGGCAGTCGCGATTGCTCTGCTGCTGGCTTTGGCGGTGAAGTTCAACGTTTTGCACAATGTGCCCTGGTAATTGTCTACGGGTCGGGGGTGATCCGCAGGTTGATCTCGTTTTGGTGGGAGAGAGAAGTTTATGGCAACTTCGGTTTCCGTTTCGCCAGTAGAGTCGGGAAGTCCCGTAGCAAACGCGCTCCGGATTGTTCCGGGCGTGCTTTTGTTGGCCGGTATCGGATATGCCGGCAAGGTGCTCGAGAAGACCATCAACACCTACGCCAAGACACACCATTGGACATTTCCCAACATTGAGTATGTTCTTTGGGCGATCCTCCTCGGGCTGGTGATTTCCAATACGCTCACCATTCCCAGGATTTTTGATGCCGGTATCGCGACCTACGAATTTTGGTTGAAACTCGGCATCGTGCTACTGGGTGCGCGCTTTGTCGTGGCCGATGTCTTGAAACTCGGTGGAATCAGCTTGGGCCTCGTAGTCATCGAGATCACTCTTTCACTGGCGCTTATGACTCTGCTGGGACGCTTATTCAAGCTCAAGCCGAAGCTGACTTCTCTGCTCGCCATCGGTTCTTCGGTCTGCGGCGTCTCGGCGATCATCGCAGCCAAGGGCGCCATCAATGCCGACGATGAAGACTCATCCTTTGCAATTGCAGCGATTCTCGCACTGGGTGCTCTGTCTCTGTTCACCTTCCCCGCCATCGCCCACTCCTTGCACATGAATGACGTCTCCTACGGCCTGTGGGCTGGACTGGGAGTCGACAACACGGCTGAAGCCACAGCCGCCGGCGCCCTCTACTCCGATGCCGCTGGCAAAGTTGCCGTGCTCGCGAAGACGGCGCGCAATGCCATGATCGGATTCGTAGTGCTGGCCTACGCGATCTACTGGTCTAGCAAGGGGCAGGCCGAAGCAGTCACGAACAAAGCCACATTCCTGTGGAAGAAGTTTCCCAAATTCATTCTCGGCTTTCTCTTTATCTCACTTCTCGTGAGTTTTCACACTTTCGACAAGGGCCAGGTCACCTCTCTTGGAAACCTATCCAAGTGGGCGTTCCTCTTGACGTTTGCCGGAGTCGGGCTGCGCACGAACATCCGGGACATGTCAAAGCAGGGACTGCGTCCTTTTATCGTCGGGGCGTTGGGCGAAGTTCTGATTGCCTGTCTGACGCTTGGCCTGGTAATCGGCGCAAACCGCATCTGGGGATTGTGAGCGGCGTGCCCATCTCTTCGTACGTTAGGGGGCCGAACTCATTGCCGCGGGCGTCGATTTCACGATGTCGCGATAGAAGTGCTGAAGAACGTAGAAGGCCTGTTTCCGTTCGCCTTGATCGGAGACGAGGCCTTTGCGGTTGCGGTAGTCCTGCACTCCGGGTAAGAGGCGCCGCGGCGAGTGAAAGTCCATCAGAACCCAGGGCGACATGCCACTGAGTGACGGGATGCGTTGCAGCATCTTGAGCTGATGTTGGTAAAGATTCACCTGATACTCTTCAGTCCAGCGAGTTCCCGGATCGCCGTGATTGTTAAAAAGTGCTCCACCGCCGAATTCGCTTACGATCAACGGCTTGCCCTCCGGAACGATCCATTGCATGTGGTCGCAATCCTCAGGATGCTCCGGCCCGTACCACCCCAAATATTCATTCAGTCCGATCACGTCGAGTGACTGTGCGAGGGGATCGGTCAAAGCGACCCTATTGGCAGACGGATGTTCAAAATGATTCAAAGCTGCGGTAATCAATCTGGTGGAATCAAGGGATCTGGCCTCTTGAACCAGCGACTCCAAAAATGCCAACCGCGGCGCATTTGCCGGAGTTTCATTGGCCACCGACCAAAAGACCACAGCGGCGCGATTGTGGTCGCGCGCGATGACATCGCGCAGTTGCTGCTTCGCGCTCTGCAAAGTTGCCGGATTTTCCCACGCCGTCTCCCAATAGACAGGAATCTCGGACCATACGAGAAGGCCGAGGCGGTCGGCCATGCGAATCATCTTCTCGTTATGAGGATAGTGCGCCAGTCGCACAAAGTTGCACCCGAGCTCTTTCGCCCAGCCCAACAGGATGCGGTCGTCTTCATCGGAGAAGGCCCGGCCGCCGCGAAAAGGGGCTTCTTCGTGCAGCGCAATGCCGCGCAGCCAGATCGGCTCGCCGTTCAGAAATATCTTCGCGCCGCGCGCTTCGATGCTGCGGAATCCGATTTGATCGGTAATGGAGTCTGCAGCGGTTGAAAGCACCACCTCGTAGAGTTTGGGATCTTCCGGCGACCAGAGCTTAAGGTTAGCCGAGAAACGAAAATGCCCGCAGCCGCTGGCATCGGTCGTCATCGTCTGCTTGACTCCAGCTTCCGAAATTTCGATCGTCACTTGTTGCGGGACCGTAGCTCCGTTGACCTTGACCCAGCCGTCAATTTCGTTGAGCGAACCCTTGGCAAGTTGGATCGAATAATCTTGAATAAAAGTTCCCGGCACTTCGACCAGCGAAACTTCGCGGGTCAGACCGCCATAGTTCCAGAAGTCGGTGACTGCGCTGGGGACGTTCTCGATCTTGCGCTGATTATTGACTTCTACAACCAGGAAATTTTCGCCATCTCGGATGGGATCGGTCACTTCAAAGTTGAACGGCGTGAATCCGCCTTCGTGTTCCCCTAACTTTTTGCCGTTGAGGTAAACCGAGGCCCTGTAATTAGCGGCTCCGAAATAAACGAAGACGCGCGAGCGCTCGCGCTTGTGGTAATAGAACGGCTTCTTGTACCAGACAGAACCTTCGTAGAAAAAGAGGTCGGAGCGCTGCGTATTCCAATCTCCTGGCACATTCAGCATCTGCGACTCGTCGAAGTTGTATTCGACCAGATCGCGCGCAGTCTTGGCTTTTGTGTCCTCGTAGAAGCGCATGCCCGTTCCGATGGCATAAGGGTCGACGATGGCCCTCCACCCGCCATCAAGGTTGATCACAGTGCGGCCGGAAAGGTTCGTGATGAGAGTCGACGGGGCACTGTTTGCAGCGAAAGCTGTCAACATTGCAAACAAGCTGGTCAGTAAAATAAGAACTGTTTTTCGATGAGCCATAGTTTGGATCTTCGGAAGCAATCTCTTAAATCGGTATGGAATCGGTTTTAAAAAGGCCACGACTTCAGCCGTGCCTCCCTATGTCGATCTAGATAACAGCTTCAGCCCCTGAGGGAACCACTTCTAGCCGTTCCCCGAAATCCTGCGCCGCGAATTGCCGCTTCCTGCTAAGCTAGGGCGTAAATTTCAGCTTGAGGTGAACCCCTTGCCTGTTGCAGCCGGAGTCGATCTTGGCGGAACCGCGATCAATTACACACTGGTCAACGCCGACGGTCAATTTTTGATTGAAGGATTATGCGAGCACCCCGCGCTGGCGAAGCAGGGCCCCGCCATATGCCTGGCTCAAATTGCCGACGGTTTGCAAATTGCGGCCGAGCGCGCAGGCATTGTCTTGTCCGATATTGTTGCCATCGGCCTGGATACTCCGGGGCCGGCAAGCGCCGCAGGACAACTAAGCAGGCGCGGTTCGACGAATTTTGTCCACGCGGACTGGGCCGGCTACGACATTCGCGATGGGCTCGCGCGCCTGCTGGGCAAGCCGGTTTCCTATCTCAACGATGCCAATGCCGCAGCCTTGTGGGGACACTATACGATTTTTGGCGCAGGCGGCCGCGAGACTTCCATTTCGATTGTCATCGGCACAGGCAACGGTGGCGGCATCATTCTCGAAGGCAACGTCGTCAAGGGCAGAAACGGCTTCGGCGGCGAACTCGGCCACGTGCTCATTCCCTATCAGAGCATCGCCGGGATTGACGGAATGATTCCACAATGCAATTGCGGCCGTGTCGGTGACCTGGAATCGTTGTGTTCGCTCACCGCCATCGAAAGAACGCTGCTTCCCTATTTTTTGGCGCGCCATCCGGGGCATCAACTGGCGGGAACAGACCCTCATCAGGCCGCCAAGGCCGTGCGTGGGCTGGCCGATAAAGGCGACGCTTTGTGCAAAGATGTTTTTCGCGTGCAGGCCCACGCGCTCGGCCTTTTCTTCGATGAGATGGTCAACACCTTCGATCCCGACGCCCTCATCGTTGGCGGCGGCGCACTGGAAGCGAGCGCGGAATTTCAGCGCTGGTTCCTGGCGGAGATTCGAGCCGCCATGCCCGCCCAGCGCGAGGAACAGGGCGGAATCCCGATTCACGTCATGCCCAATGGAGATACTGCGGGATCCCGAGGTGCGGCATTGGAGGCGCTGGCCTTCGCCAAGCAAAGCGGATTGGCCTGAATCTGAAATGAAACCCTGCGCATAAATCGGAAATTTAGCTGCATCCTATAATCTTAAAATGAAGCCATCGAGCCCTACCGCAAAATTTCTGAAGATTCTTGTCGTCGCGAGTTTTCTGGTTCTCATCGGCCGACATTTTTCTTTAAACGGGCAAGCAAGGCCTGGATTCCCCGATGGCTTCGACGCAATTCAGGCTGCGCCCGCAAGCCACAAGATCGTGTTCGAGAACAAATTCATCCGCGTCGTCCAAGTCACCCTTCCGCCTGCTGGGTCTTCCGAGCCCATGCATCACCACCGCTGGCCGAGCCTCTTTCTTGGTTACGACACGGGCGGTAAGTCGCCGCATATTCGCTACCACACTCCGGACGGTAAGGTCCGGGACCAGCCCAGCACCAACGAACCCTCGCATCCCGGAGTCTGGACTGCGGGCTGGATGGCTCCCGAGCCGATGCACTCGATCGAGGTGGTCGAAAGTGGATCCCCGGGGCCCGCGGGCGCTCCGCCGGGCTGGCTCAGGGTCGAAATCAAGTGTGCTCTGAACTGATCGAGGGCACAGGGGGTTCGTGTTGTATTGGCCGACCGGAAGCCGCTCGCCGTTTCGCAGCCCTATCCGTCTAGGCCCTCTCGTAGAACCGGAAGAACAGTGACTGCTTGGCAACCGGATGCGCCTTCTCAGTCAACGCAGCCATCTGCTGCTGGTTCAGCGGCGTGAACTCGCGTGCCAGATTCACATTCTCCTCCAGCTGCGGAATTGAATCGCACCCAATAATCACCGTGCTCACCGGAAGCGAGAGCGAATAATACATCGCCTCCCGCATATCGAGCGTCCCCGCAGTCGATGCCTGAATCGCCATTCCTTCCCAGGAATGTTTTTGCTGTTCGATTGGCGGCGGAGTCCACGACGAAAGAATGCGCCCGCGCGCCGGTACTTTCATGCCGATGATCCCCATTTGCTTTTCGACGGCCAGCGGCAGCAGTCGTTCAGAAAAACTGTAGTGATGAGGATCCGCTGCATTCACGGCCATCAGAATCGTGTCGAACGAATGACGGTGAATCGCTTCAATCAGCGCGTCCGGCCGATAGTGGCCAGTGATTCCAAGAAAGCGCACAATCTTCTGCTCACTGGCCGCAGCCATCGCCTCCATCGCTCCACCCTTAGCGAAGATCTCGTCGATGTCTGTCATGGTGCCGATGTCGTGGAGTTGCCAGAGATCGACGTGATCGGTTTGCAACAACCTCAGCGACTTTTCGATCATTCTCATCGAGCCGTCGCGCGTGCGCTCTTTCGTTTTCGTCGCCAGGAAGGCTTCCCTCCTGCGATGCTTCATCACTTTCCCGACATATTGCTCGCTCCATCGCTCGGGTCCGCCATAAATTGACGATGTATCGATGTAATTGACCCCCAGATCGAGAGCTTTCTCAATGATGGGCACAGCCACAGCTTCGTTGTTCGGCTTTTCAAGAGCGGCCTGCCCGCCCAGACTGAAGATCCCGACCTTATATCCAGTCCTGCCGAGATTCCGCGTAGGCATCGAAAAATCGGTGCGCAGGTTCGACGGCGGCGCCGGTTGCGCGCTCATAACCTCCGAAAGAGCGGCAGAGCCCAACGCAGCAGCCGTCATGATGCTTCCAGCTTTCAGAAAAATACGCCGATCGCGGTTGGATGGGACGTCCGATTTCTCTTTGTTCATAGTGCCGTCCATAGGCACGGATCAATGTGAATACGATAACGCCGATCACAGCCCGAATCCACGTGGAAATCGAAGCGATTCCGGTGTGCAAAATCAGCTTCCGACGTGTCAGCTCCGGCTCGGGTATCCCATGCCCTCGAGTACGCCTCGCATATACGCGAAACTGGCAATAACGCCGGGCATCGGATCATCCGGATAAATCTCGTATTCGAGATCCACAAAGCCCCGGTACCTTGTCGCAATGAGCGCTCCAAATATTCTTCGAATGTCGATCATCCCTTCCCCCACCGCAACCTGGCTCTCTTTGCTCTCAAAATTCGTCAGATCCTTCATGTGCATATTGAAAAGCCGCGGACCGATTTCATGGATGGCCTGCACTACATCCGTTCCCGCCCGAAAGGCGTGCCCAACGTCAATGCAGCATCCGATCCGCGGATCCATATTCTTGACAGCCTTTAACACGTCAAGCGGTGAGCGCCACAGCTTATCTTCGGGCCCGTGATTGTGAATCGCGATCCGAATGTCGTACTCCTTCACGAATTTCTCCATTCGCGGCAGGTTTTCCGGCGTCGGATCCCCCGCCACAATCACCTTCACTCCCGCTCGCTTGCAGTATTCGAACTTCGCCCGGATATCAGCATCGTCATTCTTCTCGAAATAGACCGCCCCAATGGCGTGCAATTTGATCCCAGCCGCAGCGTAATCGGCCAGAGCCGCCACTTCCTGTTGCGGATCCATCGGCAAATGATCTTTCACGTCTTTCGCATTCAACGCGAAGACATGCAATTCCTTCATGAAGCCGATCAGTTGGGCCCGGCCGAAGTTGCGAAACGTATAGCTCGCCAGGCCGAGACGGACCGCAGCACCTTCATCGCTGGCGGCCCGGTCATGCGCCTGCGCCCTGTGTCCGCTCGGCGTAACGACCGTTGCAGCCGCAATCACCGCACTCGACCGCACAAACTCGCGGCGCGAGAACTCGCGTAGCCTAGACATGCGGCGCCCATCCCTTTTCGTATTCCCGCTCCCACAGCTTCATCGCATCCGGATCGCCCTGAATCTTTCCGTCCTTCGTATCCAGATGCAGTTCCCGATTTGTCTCCCACGCGATGTTCGAAAGCTGCAGCATCGTCACCGCAACATTCCCAACCGCGATGGGTGCATTAAGTTTTTCTCCCTTGCGAATTCCCGCAATAAAATTCGCAAAGTGCGCGTCTGTCATCGAATCGCTGCCAATGAGGTCCGACGACGATGTGGAACTGCCAACTTTGAACTCATTCGTCTTTTCCCCATTGAGATCGTAAACTTCGTAGCCATCGCGGTCGACCAGCACCGTTCCGTTGGTTCCCATGATCGTAGAACCGCGGTCGCGGCCGTAATATTCCATCCCCTGACAACTCTTCCCTTCCCACGTCAGCATCGCGTCGTCGTATTCAAAGCTCGTCACCAGCGTGTCATAGAACTGCCAATCGTCTTTAAACTGGTAGCGGCCTCCTGAAGAAGTCACGCGCTTCGGATAATCCACCCTCAGCGCCCAGCGGCAAACATCCACTTCGTGCGTACCGTTGTTCAGCGTCTCTCCCGTGCCATAAATTTTGAACCAGTGCCAGTTGTAGGGATGCACGTTGTCTTTATACGGACGGCGCGGTGCCGGCCCTTGCCAAAGATCCCAATCAAGCTCCGACGGAACCGCCGCCTCTTTGCCCACACCGATCGACTTCCTTGTATTCACGTACCAGCACTTGGCAAAGTACGGTCTTCCGATCATTCCTTGGTGAATTTTTTCCACGATCTCGATCGTGTGCGGAGAAGATCGCTGCTGCGTCCCCATCTGCACGAGCCGTCCATATTTCTGCTGCGCCCGCACCAGCATGGCGCCTTCCGCCGGATTATGGCTGCACGGCTTCTCCACGTAAACGTGCTTCCCCGCCTGCAATGCCGCAATCGCCATCGGCGCGTGCCAATGATCGGGTGTGGCAATGGTGACGGCGTCCACATCCTTTTGCTCAAGAATCTTGCGAAAGTCTCTATCCGCGGCGGGTGCTTCGCCCATCGCTCGTTGCGTGGCGTCCGCAAATTTACCCAGGATTCTCCCGTCCACATCGCAAACATGTGAAATACGTGCAGCGCTCCGGTTCGCATTCAAAGACGAGAGATGGGCGTAAGCGCGGCTGTTCAGTCCAATAACGGCAAAGTTCAGCCGCTCATTCGACCCCATGATCTGCCCATAGCTCTTGGCAGAACTTCCGACCGCAAGTCCAGCCGCTCCAACCGCCAGTGCATCCAGAAAGTCGCGTCTCGTGATCATCGTTCCTCTCCGTCGGTGAACCAGTTGCGTTTGTTTTTGGGTGGCGCAGCGCTTTCAGCGCTGCGATACCAACTTCGCTTTGACCGCGCCTTTAGGCGCTGAGGTCTCGTTCTGTCCAAATAACTTTTGCCGCACCCGATACCAAAGATGTCCGGAGATCCCCTCTCAGCAAGCGATTCCCGCCTTCGCCAAAGTCTTCCTCAGCCCATCCATGCTGACCCGTGTCGACGCCTCTGGCGTCCCCGCCCCCCGCCAGTGCGTCTCCAGGCTCAGTCCATAATGAAAGCCGTCCCGCCGCAGCGCTTGCAACTGCCCAACCCAATCGACAATTCCGCTGCCAACCGGAGCCCAGTCGTACGTGTGGTCAGCCTTGCGCACCACATCCTTGCAATGGCAATGCCCGATCCGCTCTTTCGGCAACAAGTCATAGCCCGTCGGATACGGCGTGCTCCCCACCGCAGCCGCATTCCCCGGATCCCAGTTCAACATGAAATTCCGGTTCGGAATCGCTCGCAAAATAACAGCCGCCTCTTCCCCTGTCGCTGTGTTGCACGACATCTCATTTTCCAGAAGCAAAATCAGATCCTCTTTCGCGCAGCGCTCGGCCGCTTGTCGAAGTTTCGCGTTGATCGCGGCCCGATACGGCTTCGGATCATCCAGTCGCCAGAAATCAAAGCAGCGAATCCGGTCGGTGTCGAACGACTTGCAAAGCCCGATGCAATGCTCCAGCAGCTTATCTTGCGCCGCCGCATCGAAATCCGCGTGAAATTGGTCCCGCGTTTCGCTCTGCGGAGAGCGCGGCGCCCCCGGCCAATCGGTCTTGAACAGCGGGCTCGCGATATCCGTCACCCGCAGTTTGTGTTCCCGCAAAATCTTCCGAGCGTCTTCGATTTGTTTCGGCGTGAGTTCTGTTACGTTTTTATCCCACATCGAACGCAGTTCGATCCACCGCAGCCCGAAGTCAACGGAAACAATCTGGCACGCCTTTTCGAAGTCTTGCGTGATCTCGTCATTGATTACCGACAATCGAAAGGGGCACCCTCCAGCATCGACCGACATCGCCCCTCGCGATGAAGAATCGGCCTGCCGCGCCAGGGAAGGCACCGCCGCGCCCAGCCCCGTCAGCCCCAATCCCGCCAGCATTTTCCTCCGTGTGAACTCCATGACCTCTGCCCCCAAACAATCAGATATCCGTATAGGCGATTATTTTAGGCTCACTCGACCTTCGATGGGCGCGGGCTACTGGTTGACGCCACTGGCAAGAAATCCGCCATCCACGACAAGAGTCTGCCCCGTAACGAACGACGCCGCGTCAGACGCAAGATAAACCGCAGCTCCCACAAGCTCCTCGTTCTTGCCAAATCGCCCGATCGGCGTGCGCATCAGCAACTCCCGTCCACGCGGCGTGTTGTCGAGCAGATTGGCATTCATCGCCGTGTGAAAAACGCCGGGCGCGATCGCGTTCACCGTCACGCCCTTCTTCGACCACTCCACCGCAAGCGAACGCGTCAGCGACACCACCCCCGCCTTGCTGGCCGCGTAAGCCGCCACTTCGGTTAGCGCAACGAAGCTGTTGAGCGAAGCAATGTTGATGATGCGCCCCTTACCCCGCTGCAGCATATGAGGCCCAAAAATCTGGCAAGCCCGCAGTGTCCCCGTAAGGTTCGTATCCAGGATCTCCGCCCACTCCTCCTCCGACACGGTGAGTGTTGGAGCGCGCTTGATTTTTCCCGCGCAGTTGATCAGGATGTCCACTCTCTCGAATCGCCCCAGCACCGCCTCCGCCAGCGCCGCAAGCGAATCCCGCTTGCGGACGTCGCAACAAAAACGCAAGGTTCCGCGTCCCCGCCTCTCGATTTCAGAGGCCGTTTCGTCGACTTCTTCTTGTCGCCGCGCCGACGCGATAACATCCGCTCCCGCGTCCGCGAGCCCGAGGCTCAAAACGCGGCCGATCCCCGTTGTACCCCCCACCACCACGGCTGTTTTGTTTTCCAGGCTCAAAATATTGGTTGCCATTCGCTTCTTTCTTTACCGCATGAATACGGAATCGGAATCAGTATAGGAGGCCGTTCAAGCCAACGCGAACGCACCGCGCCGCCATCGCAGACTGCAGAGGTCACTGCTCTCCGCTCAAAGCGCCCTTGTAGCCTCAGCCAACTCTACTTTCTTGAGTCCCGGCGCCAGCAAGTAAAGAATGAACAGAGCCAGCAGATACGCGCTCGCCGCGATCGCAAACAGGCTGCTATAGCTATGCGTCAATTGCAAAACATGTCCTGCGAAGAAAGCGAAAAGTGCGCTACCCGCCGATCCGGCCATCCCGCCGATCCCCACCACGGAACCCACCGCGCTCCCCGGAAACATGTCCGACGCCGTCGTGAATAAATTGGCCGACCATCCCTGATGCGCCCCAGCAGCCAGGCTGATCAGCGCGATCGCCGTCCACTCCGACTTCACACTCGTCGCGCTACAGATGGGAACGACCAGGCACGCGCAAGCAAGCATGGCCGTCAGACGCGCGGCGTGAGGCGAAAATCCCATTCGTCGAAACGGTGACGGCAACCACCCTCCTCCCACGCTGCCGATCGCCGACACGTTATAAACAATGATCAACGGCAGACCCAGATGTGAAAGATTGAGATTGAATTTGGCGCTGAAGTACGACGGCAGCCAGAATAAATAGAAATACCAGATCGGATCCGTCAGGAACTTTGCCGTCGTAAACGCCCACGTTTGACGGAAGCCTAATAATCGCCGCCACGGCACCGCCGGTCCCATTTCGATGGCGGCCTCCTTATAGATGTGGCGCACCTCTCGGCCCACATCTCGGCCAAGCAGCGATGCGTGCGTTCCCGGCCGCCTATAACGCAGGTACCACCACAGAATCCAGAGAGTGCTGAACAGACTCGTCGTCAGGAACGCGACGTGCCATCCGTATCGCAGGGTAACCCAGGGCACCATCAGCGGAGCGAGAATCGCGCCAACATTCGCTCCAGAGTTGAACACCCCGGTCGCCAGAGAGCGTTCATTCTGCGGAAACCACTCCGCGATAGTTTTAATAGCCGCGGGAAAGTTTCCGGACTCGCCAAGTCCGAGACAGAATCGGGCCACTCCGAACTCCAGCGCCGTGTTGGCCAGCGCGTGGCCCATAGCCGAAAGACTCCACACTGCCATCACCAGCATGTAGCCGATGCGCGTCCCCAGTTTGTCGATCAGCCGGCCGGCCGTGAGCAGGCCAATGGCGTACGCGATTTGAAAGGCATCGACGATGTAGCCATAGTTGACCTCAGTCAAACCAATGCTGTGTTCGAGCGTGGGCTTTAGGATGGCAATGACCTGCCTGTCCATGTAATTGATCGATGTGGCCGCGAAAAGCATGGCGCACACGGTCCAGCGCGCGTGTCCCATACCGCTGCTGGCAACAGACGCAACACTTGGATCGGCCAATCCGCCACTTTTCATTCCGCCATCGCAAGAGGTCCTATCCGCCACTCTTCGCTCCTGCATGAATTTCTAAAGTCGATACGCCTTTTTGACCAAACCGTACGCCAACTCGTGCGCCACTTCCAGCGCCTCGCCTTCCTCCAGACGATGCTCGGCGACAAGCTTCGCCAGAAAAGCGCAATCTACTCGCCGCGCCACGTCATGCCGCGCCGGAATCGAAAGGAACGCGCGGGTATCGTCGTTGAAACCCACAGCGTTGTAAAAGCCCGCGGTTTCCGTCACTTGCTCCCGAAATCGCATCATCCCCTCCGGACTATCATGGAACCACCACGGCGGCCCCAGTCGCAAACAAGGATAATGCCCCGCCAGCGGCGCCAGTTCCCGGCTATAAGCGGATTCATCGAGCGTAAAAAGAATAATGGTGAGATTCGGCTCGTTGCCATATTCGTCCAGCAACGGACGCAACGCATCCACATAATTAGTCGGCGTCGGAATGTCGGCGCCCACGTCTCGGCCATACCGTTCGTAGAGTTTGCGATTGTGGTTCCGCGCGCTCCCCGGATGAATCTGCATCACCAGGCCGTCGTCCAGGCTCATGCGCGCCATTTCCGTCAGCATCTGCGAGCGAAATAATTCCCTTTGCTCGGCATCCGCTTGGCCCTTAACCACGCGGCCAAACAACTCGGTCGCCGCAGCGGTCGAGAGAGTCGCCGTGCGCGCCGTCGGGTGCCCGTGGTCCGTGGCTGTGCAACCCATTTCACGGAAACGAATCCGCGTCCCCCGAAGCGCCTGCAAGTAGCCCGACCAGGTTGCCGTATTCTCCGAAGTCTGCTCGCCCAGCAACTTGACATTTTCAGAAAATCCCGCAAATTCAGGATCGACAACTCCATCCGGACGAAACGTCGGAAGAATACGTCCCTTCCATCCCGATTCCCGAATCGCCCTGTGGTCACTGAGCGAATCGAGCGGAGTCTCCGTCGTCACCAGCACCTCCAGATTGAAGCGCCCATAGAGCGCCCGCGGCAGGAACTCCGGCATCTGCAATTTCTCCGCAATCGCGTCGAAATAAAGGTCCGCCGTCTCGTCCGACAACCGCTCCTCAAGCCCGAAAAGTTCCTGGAAGACCAGGTCCAGCCACAGCCGCGTCGGCGTCCCGCGAAAAAGATAGTAATGCTTCGCAAAGACGCGCCACACCTTCCGCGCATCTTTCGGCTGCAACTGTCCAATTTCGAGATCATCGAGCGACACACCCTGGCTGTATAGCATGCGGAAGATGTAGTGGTCCGGCTGTACCAGCAGTTCGGTTGGGCCGGGGAACGGCTCATTCTTCGCAAACCACAACGCCTGCGTATGCCCGTGAGGGCTGACAATCGGCAGGCCTCGCACGCTTTCATAAAGAGTTTTCGCAATCTGACGCGTGCCCAGTTCGGCGGGAAACAGACGGTCTGGATGGATCAGCATGACTCCGGCTCAGCCTCTTCGGTTCCTCACTCCACGAAGTAGTGCGAATCCAAGATTAGGAACAGCACCGCACCGTGTTCAGCATACACGCACTGATTTCGTCCTGTTTCGCAGCCTTCCCCACTGCGTTTCGGCAGAATTTTAGTCGTGGACGGCCCAGGCGATTCTGGCATCTAAGACGAGGTTCCAATTGCTATCGAATTCTGTAAGGAGGAGCAGCAATGGCGCATTACGGACGTTTAGGAAGCTTTCGGTTTGCAGAAGCAGCCGACGATATACGCGGAAGTAGTCTTTATGGTCAAGACGATGAGAAGCTCGGCAAGATCGCAGATGTCATTTTTGATCACGCCACCGGCGACATTAACTACGTTGTGGTCGACACCGGCGGGTGGCTCAAGACGAAAGACTTTCTCATTCCGGCAGAACGCATTCAGGCCTCCGCCAAACACGAGAAGGACTTCGCTTCAACCTTAACCAAGCAGCAGGTTGAGGGTTTTCCGCCCTACAACCCCAAAGATCTCGAATCGGAGCACGATTGGGCCGAATACGAAGGCCGCTACCGCTCGAAGTGGGACACCGGTCCCGTGATGCACCGCGAGGGAACGGATCGCAACATCACCCCCACCACCCAGCAAATGGAAGGCAATCGCTTTGCCTCCGAGGCTGCCGGCATTCGCCCAAGAGGTGTAACCGGCAATGCAGGACTCGACGAAGCCTCTCTGCGCGCCGCCAGCATCTCGACCGGCCGCATCGTTCCCGCAGGTCAGGATTCCGTGCTCATCAGCAGCAATGCGTCAGGCATCGGCCCGCGATACGACACGTTCCAGGCTCGTCTGCGCGAACGCCGCAGGGAGGCTGCTACCGGTTGCGTCACTTGCACCATCGGCTCCGAAGCGGGACGAGATGACTTGAAAGAAGCCGTCTAGTATTCCCAACTCGGCCGAGACAGTTCATGTGGGGCGGGCATTTCTGCCCGCCCTGCCTGCATCGGCACCAAAGTCGTGAAGGTTTCACCTACAGCGGCGACAAATCGTCATCATTATTCTCCAGCTTTTTGCCACGAATCATTCTTCTCTCCAGAAAACTCTGCGCCAACCCTCTGCCCCCCATCCCGAAAGCGATGGCCAATCCCAGCATAAGCGCCCCAAACGCGATTCCGAACGCCAGCAACATCGTCTGTTCGGCGATGCCCAACTCTTCAAAGAAGATCGACAATACAAAGACGATGATGATGCTCCGCACCGAAAGGCTCAACAGCCGGGGCGAAGGTACATTGGCGTTGACCGCCGCCAACAGAGTCGCGCGCGAAAAGAAGCTGGCAGCCAGCAATCCAAAAAACAGAATGAACATCGCGACCACCAGCCGCGGCAGGAAGAAAAAGAATCGGGCGACCTGCTCCTGCAGCCCAAAGATCCCAAGCACGCTCACGCCAAGCAGAATAAAACCGAGCCATGTCACCCAGAAACCGAACCGGCTTACCATTTCCGTCGCCGAAGGCAAAGCCGCCTTGCTCAGCAACTGCGAAGCGCCCGCGTTTTCTGAAAGCTTGTCAAATCGCACCAATCTCAGAATACTGCGCAGCAAGACTTTGACAACGTAGGCGATCAGCCAGCCCGCGACCGCGACGATCACCATCACGATAAAGCGCGGTAGGAAGTGCGCAAACCCGTGCGCGATATCGTGCATGGCCTGCATGAGTTCGCCTACGATCATTTCCCGCATAGTTGCCTCACTCTCTAAACACTCCACATCTGCTGCAGATAGGGTTTCAACCGCTCGAATTCAAGGCACAGGTTTTCAAGATTGGTCTCTAGATCCGTGCCGGAGGCATTGCGATTCTCGGTAATAAAAGTGAATGCCCGCCCCCGAAACAGCGGCGCCATCGCCTGGATAATATGGTCGCGGTTAATCACCGACTTCCGGTACGACGCCGCAAACTCGTATACCGTCTTCACCCACAACTCGGCGGGATACTCGAAGTCCTCTTCTCCCAGGCGCGCGATCCGCTGCAGTTCAGCTAAAGTATTGGGAACGAGAATTGACTGAAACACGGATTCCAATTCGTTGACGCCGTTCGTAAACATCTCCCGCAAGCGCTTCCGATTCACCCGCAACGATCCCTGGCACTCTTCATGCTCAGCCTCGTTAGTGGAAACGGCGTCGGAGCCGCTCACGGCGCTCCAGACCGCAAAATCCGGCTCCAGCGCCGAGAAGAGCGCCCCCACGGTTTCCCGCAACACGGGCACCAGATCCGCCGCACTCCGCTCGCGATGAATTTTCTCCCCTAAATACGACTGGCAGATCCGGTACTTCCCCGCAATCGCGGCCAGGGTCAAGCGCAGTTCCGCACCCGCTCCATCCTCCCAGCGATTCTGCGCCAGAAATTGTGTGGCCAGACGCCCAGAGAACCCAAACTCCGTCGCATACGGCTCGCGCAGCTTGGCCCCGTACACCGCCCGCGTCATGGGATAAAGCAAATTCGTCATAAGCAAGCCGTCAAACTTCTGTCGGCAGTAAGTGGGAGTTACCAGATCAAATCCGTCACGGTAGATCGGGACAAGAAACGCCGCGAGCCACTCCGGCTTAACATTGGCCGACTCGGGCGACATCAATACGCAAGCTTTGGCGCGCAGCAATTCGGCAGCCGCCAGAATCGTGCGAAATGCGATGCCGTGCTCCGCGTTCTGGTCGCAATCGGTCGTGATGGAGTGCAACGTTCGCAGCGCATTCAGATTCGACCCCGGCCGCATGTCATCAATCGAAATACCAGTAACCAATTCCGGAGTTCCGTCGCGTGACCCCGCATCGACGTTGATGATGACCGCTCGCTCCCGCGGAAAGCCCCGCAGTAAGCCACTCTGAATGGTGCTGACAATCGACCCGATCGTCTTGGCATTATTACGCGTAGGCAGGCCCACAAGGATGTCCACCTCGCCAACATTGATCAACTGGCGAAGAAAATCATCGGTAAGAAAGCTCTCCTCTGCCAAGTTCATCTCCGGTTCAGAAACGCCGCCGCGTACTTCCGTCTCTTACTATCATCGAGCCGCTCAAATCCGTCGTAACCGGAACCAGTAAAACTGGTAGGCCCCCAGCGTCAGCAGATAAGGAAGTTCGCCCACCCGCGGAAACATATTCCTGCCAAACATCTCTATCGGAATACTTCCCTTATACCCGCGCAAATCCAGTTCCACAGCCTGCGCCGAGCTCGAAAGATTGTTCACCACCAGCACCGCTTCTTTGTCCAGCCTTCGCACGTAAGCCAGAATGCGATGGTTCGCCGGATACAGAAACTCAATCGATCCCCTGCCAAAGACCGCCGTCGAAGCGCGCACGCTGATAATGCTCTTCATCCAGTTCAGTAACGAATGCTCGCTCGCCTTTTGTGACAAAACATTCACCGCCGGATATCCATACACCGGATCCTGAATGAGCGGCGCATACAAACGCTCCTGCGGCGCCGCAGAAAACCCCGCGTTCACGCCCCCGTTCCACTGCATCGGCGTCCGCACCCCATTGCGATCGCCCAAATTAATGTTGTCGCCCATCCCGATTTCGTCGCCGTAATAAATGATGGGAGTGCCCGGCAATGACATCAGCATCCCGTTCATCAACTCGATTCGCCTCCGGTCATTCGATAGCAACGGCGCCAGCCGCCTCCGTATCCCAAGGTTCAGTCGCATGGTCTTACTCTCGGCATACGTGTCGTACATGTAATCGCGCTCCAGATCCGTTACCATTTCCAGCGTCAGCTCATCATGGTTGCGGAGAAACAGCGACCACTGGCAAGTAGGCGGAATCTGCGGCGTTTGCTGCAGAATCTCCGTAATTGGCTTTCGGTCTTCCAGCTTCAGCCCCATAAACATTCTCGGCATCAGCGGAAAATGAAACGCCATGTGAAATTCGTCGGAGTCCCCAAAATAAGGCCGCAGATCGGCTGGCCATTGGTTGGCCTCCGCCAGAAGCATCCTGCCCGGAAAACTTTCATCCATCTTTCGCCGCAGTTCCTTGAGCACCGCGTGCGTCTCCGGCAGGTTCTCGCAATTCGTGCCCTCCCGTTCTACGAGATACGGAACCGCATCCAGCCGGAACCCGTCGACTCCCATTTCCAGCCAGTACTTCATCACCTCCCACATCTGCTCGCGCACCGCCGGATTGTCGTAATTCAAATCCGGCTGATGACTGAAAAAACGGTGCCAGTAAAACGCCTTTGAAATGGGATCCCAAGCCCAGTTCGACTTCTCCGTATCCAGAAAGATAATGCGCGCGCCATCGTAAGGATTGTCCGTGTCGCTCCACACATACCAGTCGCGCCGTGGATTGTCCCGCGAACTCCGCGACTCTTGAAACCAGGGATGTTGATCCGATGTGTGATTCGCTACCAGCTCGATGATGATGCGAATGCCGCGGTCGTGAGCCGACGCCAGCAGCTTGCGAAAGTCGTCGAGCGTCCCGTAGCTGGGATGAACCGAGTGGTAATCCGCGATGTCGTAGCCATCATCGCGCAAGGGCGACGGAAAAAACGGCATCAGCCAGATCGCGTTCGCGCCCAGTTCCCGCACGTAATCAAGCTTCTGTTCGAGTCCTTGAAAGTCGCCGATCCCGTCGCCATTACTGTCGCAGAAAGTCCGGACGTGAACCTGATAAATGACCGCGTCCTTGTACCAAAGCGCGTCCCGGTTGATCGGCAAACCTCAAGCCTCCTGCGATGATCTCCGCCTCCGCCACAGAGGTGAGACGCAAGTTTATATGATGCCGCAGGCGGACGATCTACAGTGTTCTAGCAGGTTAGACTCGGGGATTCCTGAACGATTCGTATCAGGGTACCGCTTCAGCGATACTGAAACTCGTTTCAAATCCCAATGCCCCCTTCAGGCCTAAGCCCGCACAACTAACTTTTCAGCCCAACTGTTAGAAGATCGCCAGCCGCGTCCGGATTCGTGCCACAATCTCCTCCGGCGAGCGATCGACGTCGACAACTACAGCGTCGTCCGGCTCTTCCAGTGTCGCCAACTGACTCTCCAGCATCTTTTCCGTCATGAAATGCCCTACACGAGCATGCAGACGCTGATGCAAAAGCTCCGGACTTCCTTTCAGATAAACAAACTCTACTTCCGGACCTGTCCGCAGCATCTCCCGATACTCTCGTTTCAACGCCGAGCATGCCAGCACCGCGCTCTTCCCTTCCGCGATCCATCCCGCAATGAGCGCGCGCAAGGTTTCCAGCCACGGCGCGCGCTCCGCGTCGGTCAGCGGAATCCCATTCGTCATCTTCTGTATGTTCGCCGCCGAATGATAGTCGTCGGCATCGGCGAACTCCCATCCCACTTGCCGGGATAAGAGTTCTCCGACGGTTGTCTTCCCGGCCCCCGACACCCCGATCAGCACGACGACCACGCTCCCCCCCCCGCCGCCAACCATCCTAATACGTCTTCGCGGACCGCGAGACAGGCGGGCGTCGTCGCAGGTTAGCGCAGTTTACTCACCGTGACTTCCACTTGAAATTGCCGCTTCGAGTTGGGATCGTCGACACTTCCAATCACCATCGGCTTGCCCAGCACCGCCAAAGTACTGCCGCTAATCTTAAGTTGCCGGATCACCGGATAAGGATCGTGCCCCTGTGCCTGTTGCGGTACCGCAAAGTTGCTGATGTCCGTATGGACGAACACCTCGACCTGTCCGTTCCGCGATTGCATGCGGGCTGAAATGTTTGTACCGACATCGATGTACTCAAATTGTCCTTCCTTAGCCTCGATCGGAACCTTCGTCCCAATCTTGAGATCGTTGGAATCGTTCCCATTCAGGTTCATCGAATACTGCCGCGTGTTGATCTTCTTCCCATCCTCCAACTCGTTGATAGAGAAATCGAGCCGGTACGCTTCCACCAGTTTAGGGGAATCCTGCGCTGTCGCTTTCGGAGCGTCCGCCGATTGCTGCGCCGCCATCCTGCCCAAGCCCCCCGCGCACACAACCGCCGCAACCAGTACGCTCAACGCAAACGCTCTTGTCATCCTTGCTTTTTTCATTGCTTTCTCCTTGAAATAAATTCCTGCGCCAAACGAAATCGCTTGTCTCTCGAATTTCTATTCGGAATTCTGCTTTTCAGCCTTCGCCGCCTCCTCCAAACTATCTTGCAAACTCTCCGCCGCTCGTGCCTTTGCCACCAACTCGGCCGTCTCCGGATACCTCTTGACATAACTCGCGAGTATCTTCTCCTGCTCACTCAAAGGTCGCGGCGACGGAAACTGCTCCAGTTTCGGTTGGTCCATAAGACTTGCAGCATGCCCCGCCGCCCAAAGCGATCGCGAGCCATTCCTGCCTGTACTCTTAGGACGCTCGCTCGAGTTTTTGACCGCGACCGCTCGATGCTGCGCATTTTCGCCAGCGTGGACCGCCTCCATCTGCCGAGGCTCCGCCTGCGAAACCACAATCGCCCCACGAACCCGCTCTTTCCAGACCTCGACGCCAGCGCCCACCATCACCACAACCACCGCGAGCGCCACCGCCGCCGACGCCACCGACCAACGCGTCCACCCTCGAACGGAATCCCGCTCTCCCTTCAGCCTCGCCAACACCCTTTGTTCGAGCCCCACTCGCGGCTCAACCGGCACATACCGCGCCAGCGCCGCCTCCAATTCGCCGCCCACCTCTCCACGCTCCCACCTCGTACCCCGCGGATTCTGGTCCGGATTTTGGTCGTGATCTTCGTTCCGCATGATGCCTCCCCCTATTTCCCATTTCCCTGCGCCGCCATTCTTTCCTGCAGTAGTCGCCGTGCCCGAAACACCCGCGACCGCACCGCCGCCTCGCTCATTCCCAGCGTCGCCCCAACCTCCACCGGAGACATCTCTTCCAGCGTCGAAAGTATCAACGGCTCGCGTAGTTTCCTTGGCAACGCAGCGATCAGTTTCTCCAGCCACCCACTCACCTGCGATCCGCGCACCGTCTCGTAAGCTGGCGATTCGGCAGACATCTCCTCCGCCGACGTTTCCTCGTCCAGTTCCACTTCGTTCCGCCGTCCCCGCTTCCGACTGCGATCCACTGCCACCCGCCACGCAATGCGCGCCAGCCACGTCTTCGGATTCTCCACCGCATCCAGCCTATGCCCGTAGCGCAGCACCCTCAGAAACGTCTCCTGCGTGGCATCCTCCGCGTCGGAATGGTTCCGCAAGACCGCATACACGATGCGGTAGATCAGCCGCGCATGTTCCCGGACGAATTCCTCCAACAACTCGGCCCGATTTCGCGTCACATCCTCCGGCACACGTTCTCGAGCCCCATTCGCCTTCGTCACACATTCTTTCGACGCGACACCAGCAATATTGCTCAGGATTCCCTCTCCCAACATCGTTTGCCCGCCCTTATTCACGCCATCACCATAAAAAGACCGCCTCCAACCCCATCGCGTTCAGGAATCTTCTCCAGAACGAAAAAAACACCTCGCATTGCGCCGAATGCACCCCGTTTCAAGGCCCGATCCTCTGTGTTCCACACCGAAACTGTCGGGTTTTCCCCTACATTGCCTCGGATTCCAACGCTCTGACGGCCAACTCGTCCGCTGAGGTCTCTAGTTGCTACTAGTGTTACTTAGGTAATCTGCCTCTTCTTCTGCGATATGTTTCCGTGATATAACGCCGTTAGCTGCTCATCAGGCTTTGGGCTGGGAATTGCGTGGATCTCAGCTTTTCTTTCGCAACGCAGAGCATGGGCAGAGGAGGCATCGTGTCCGAAGCACGTACCGGGAAAAGGTTTCCGCTGCATCTGCCGATCAAGATTCATAAGGAAGATACGGCGGGTGAAACTCTTAACGGCATGACCGGCGATCTTAGCGCCGCGGGAGTTTACATCCGCGCCGACGCTTCGTTGGAAGTCGGCTCACCTGTAGAGTTTGAAATTACTCTGCCACCCGAGGTCACCGGGGGTAAAGAAGATGTCGTCATTCAATGCCGCGGCCGCGTGGTGCGGACCGATGAGCCTGCAAACGCCGCCTCCGGCGAGAACCGGGGCGTCGCTTGCGTAATCGATTCTTACGAATTCGTTCGAAACAGTTAACCGGGAGCTTCCGATGCTGAAACTTATATTGGCGGATAATCAGGCGATTTTTCGCGCTGGCATCGCCAAAGTATTGGCTGTAGAAGACGAAATGCGGATTGTCGCGCAGGCGCAAACTTCCGAGCAGATGTTCATGGCTCTCGACAAGTTTCGCGCTGCCGTTCTTATCATCGCCGGAGGGTTCCACTCCGACTTCAGTTCGGTCCTCTCCGCCGCCAACAAGAACAAGACCCGAGTTGTCGTCCTGGCCGACACCGGCGAGAGCGCGCAACGCTACATGGCGGCCGGAGCGCACGGCGTTGTCTATCGCAACGTCACCAGCCCCGCTCTCGTCGACTGCGTCCGCAAAATTGCCCGCGGCGAAACCTGGGTGCAAGACATGGCCGTGCCCAGCGAGTTGACCGAAAACGATATGGTCGGATTGCGCGTCCGCGACCGGCTAACCGCCAAGGAACTGCGCATCGTGGCGCTCATCGTCCAGGGATACAAGAACAAAGAAATTGCCACGCAGCTGGGGACGACCGAACAGGTCATCAAAAACTATCTGCGCAATGTCTACGACAAAATTGGCGTTTCCGACCGCCTCGAACTCGCGCTCTTCACCATCCACCACCGCATCTTGAACGAAGCCGCAGCCGCGACCGCCGCAGCTGCAATCCCACAATCGGCACCAAGCCCCAGCATCCCCAATTGATTCAGTTTCGCTGAAAATGAAAGAAGGCCGCCTTCGGGCGGCCTTTCAGCTTGCTGAAAAACTCGACGCAATAACGAAAGTCTTTTCAAATCAGATGCCCCTTTAGGGGCTTGAGATCGCTCCAAACTAGCAATCTGCAAAGCCCCGATTTCTGCACCGCAACCTTAGCCTCTCGCACCTGACTCACCAACGATCGGCCAATCCTTCTTACTCCGACTCCTTCGACTCCAATCCCGCTCGCCCCAGCAGCCGCCGCAACGATCTCTCCCCTCCCGATCCATGTTGTGTGTCCACGATCTTGCCCTCACGATCCACGACGACATAAATCGGATAACGGTTCGCCGCATACATCGCGGCAAGATTCGTATCGCCCGTCATCACAATGTGGCACTTCCGCGGATGGTCTTTCAAATACTGCTGCACAACTTTTTTAGACTCGGCCACATCGACCGCGATCACGACCAGCCCCTTGTCCCCAAATTCCGTGGTGAGATCGTTCACCAACCCTTCTTCTCCCTTGCAGTACGGGCACCAGGTCGTCCAAAACTGAAAGAGCACAACCTTGCCCTTGGTCGACTCGTTCGTGAACTGCTCGCCGCCCAGCGTCTTGGCATGAAAACGCGGCGCCATCTCCCGCTCCTCGACCACAATCTCGCGATGCACGTCCTGCGCAACCACCGAAGCCACGACCAATTGCGCCACGAAAACGCAAACCGCAGAGACTTTGTATTTCCCTGACATGGCCCGAAACTATAACACGCTTTCAGCACATCGGCCGTGACGCGAGTTACCGGAAGTTTTCCACCAACATGACATGACTTAATTCCTCTCCCGGCTGATCAAACAGCACCGACTTACCATCGCGAGTCGCAGTTACCCAGAAAGGAGGCTTTTCCAGAATCGCCTGACTACGAATCGATTGCTCGGAGAAATCGTAGAGCTTGATCGCAGGCACTCGATCGCTTCCCGACTCATCCAGAGCCGCGAACAGGATCCCCTTCTCCACCAGTGTCCACGCCCCCCAATCGATGGGACGGGCGCCAGGATAAACCGGCGCCTCCTCGCCTCCCGCAACCGGCACGCGCCAGATCTCCGGATTTTCGTAGTTATTCTTGGCATAATAAAGATATTGCCCATCCGGCGTTTCAATCGAAGCGAACCCACCTTGTTTCGTAACCTGCACCAACGCGCCTCCCGTCGCAGGTATCTTCCAGATTTGCCAATCGCCCGTGCGATTCGAAGCGAAGTACACCCATTTGCCATCGCTCGACCAGCTCGGCACGTTGTTGCTGAAGTTATCTTGCACCAGAGAACGCGTCGTTCCTCCATCCGCATCGACCACAAACACAGAACGCGCTTCCTCCCAGTAACGGCCAAGACCAACATCGAAAGCGATCTTTTTTCCGTCGGGAGACCAGCGTGGCGCTCCAGCCGTTCCCATCGCCGTCAACTGGATCAGATTCTGCCCGTTGCGATCACAGGACCAGATGTCCAACGCGCCCGTGCGGTCCGACTGAAAGGCGATCTTGCGCCCATCCGGAGAAATTTGCTGTCCTGCGTTCTCTCCGCCCGCGGAAGTCAGCAGACTCCTTGCATTCTGTCCCGGAGGGTCGAGGTCCAGTTCATCGACGCTTCGCGCACTGCTGAAGATTTCAAAAGCTAGACGGAAGCCGCGCTTCGAAGCCGCCGGATTCCAAACTGCGCCCTTCCAAATCAAGACGGGCACGCCCCCCTTTACCGGAACTCGCCACAAACCGCCCATCTCTCCAAACGATTGGGCGGCAAACAGAATCGACTGTCCATCCGGCGTCCATGCCGGTGATCCTTGAATGCGCACCGGCTGCGGAGTCAGGCGGCGAAGCTCTCCGCCCTCCGCCGGCATGATCATGATGCTGCCCGTGCGCACGAAAGCAATCTGATTTCCGTCGGGTGAAAATGCCGGTCCCCAATCTTCATCGCCTTGCCCTGGCGCAGTCAGTGGACGAGCCGCATGACTCTCTTTCGTCAGCAGAAAAATCGCGGGCCGCCCCTGCTTCCCCCGCGACGTAAAGGCAATCGTCTGCCCATCGGGAGACCAGTCAATTTCCGATTGAATCAGCGGAGTTTGATAAAGCAATTGCGCCTCCCCGCCGTGAACCGGAACTTCATAGATCCCGCGTCCTGCGTCTGACAACCGAGAAAACGCCACATTCCGCCCGTCCGGTGACCACACTGGCCGGTGATCGCCAACATTGCTAGTGAGCTGAACCAGTTCTTCGCCGCCCACTTGTTTGATCCAGATCCCCGAACTTCCCGGAACGAAGCTGTCGCGGTGAAATGCCACGTGGGTGCCGTCTGGCGAAAATGCAGCCTGGCTCGTGCGGTCCGCCAGTCCCGTGAGCGGAGTCAGCATCCCTGGCGGAGCGGCCTCGGCTGTATGCTTTGCCCGGTCCGCCTTCCATGTATGCAGAACATTCGCGAGCTGCCATGCAGCTAAGACGACGGAAGCCGTCAGAAGCGCGAAACGAAGCCAATGCAGACCCTGACGCCGCCGTCCAGGCTCGTTCGCCGCAACCGCAAACAGCTGTTTCTCCACACGCCCCGACTCCCGATCCTCCATCGCAGCAGGAATCGTCGCCGCTGCCTGATCCGAAGGCGCCGTCCGCATCAGCGTCCCGTTCACCGCCTCCGGCCGCGATTCCCCCGCGCCAGCCGGAGCCACCTTTTCCACCTGAGCAATAAATCGATATCCGCGCCGTGGTAGCGTCTCGATGTACTTCGGATCTTCCGCCGAGTCGCACAAAGCGTCGCGTAGTTTGTTCACCGCTGCATTCAGGCCGTGGTTGAAATCGACAAACGTGTCGCCCGGCCACAACTGCGCGCGAAGTTCCTCCCGCGTCACCAATTGTCCCGGCCGCTTCACCAATACCGTCAGAATCTCGAACGGCTGGCCGACCAGCTTGATCCTCGTCCCGTGTTTCCACAGCTCATGCGTATGCAGATCGGCCTCGTAGGCGCCAAACCGCAGCCGGTTCGAGTCGATGATGTCCATCATTTGGCGCTCATACTCACACCTTGATATACGTTCGCCCTTGCCAGATGTTCCACAAACCCACGTGTAATGAGCATTTTAATGGATGACCTTCGAAGTGCGCATAAATGAGATGGATTGCATTGTGGTATTCGCCCGCCACGCGCAGTTTGCTCCCATCGACCCGGAATTGCACAGGATCGCAGCACCAGATCCCAGCAAAACAACGCAGCAAAAAATCCTCCGGGTTCGGAGGAGACATTATGAAAAGGAACATTCCACAAAGACTATTTGCCGCCAAAATAACCGGCTGGTTCGGCTCGCTGCTCTTAGGGATGGCGATAGCCACCTCTCCAGCCGCGTTCGGCTCCGACCAAGCCAACTCAAATCCCATGAACCGCTTAGACGAGTGCAGTCTCGCAATCGTTACCCGGCAGCCCCCCCGATCCGCCCATATCTGCGATCCTGAGACCGTTCGCAGCCTCGCCCAGCACGGCCACATCTACGAACAAAATCAGATGGGGATGGTCTCGATGCTGGCGATCAGCCCCGACTACTCTCCCTCCGAAGCCCTCAAGTGGTTCGAGCAGTCGGCCCGCAAAGGCTACGCACCCGCTCAAGTGAATCTGGCCGTCATGTACATCAACGGCTGGGGCACTCCTCAAAATTACGGAGCCGCGTTGCACTGGCTCCTAGAGGCCGCTCACCAGAAGTACGCCCGCGCCTACTACAACCTCGGCATCCTCTACCAGCAAGGCGAAGGCGTCGCCGCCAATCCCGCCGAAGCCGTCCGCTACTTCCGTCTGGGAGCCGACGCCGGAGACTCCGGCGCCGAAACGAATCTGGGATACATGTATGACAACGGTCTCGGCGTAGCCAAAGACATGGCCGCAGCCGTGAGTTGCTATCGCAACGCCGCCGGCCGGGGCAATCCTCTCGCCCAAAATAATCTTGCGGATCTCTACCTCCGTGGCGAAGGCGTTCCCCAGGACGATGCCCTGGCCTTTCGTCTCTTCCAGCAAGCCGCCGCCCAGGGACAAACCGGAGCCCGCATCAAACTCGCCTATCTCTACGCCAACGGACGCGGCGTTCGAAAAGATCTGGTGACTGCCGATAGCTGGATCACCGCCGCCGCCACCTCTGGCGACCCGCGCGGCACGGACCTCCAACGCGCTATCGAAAAACAGCTCACCGCCAGCCAGATTGCGCAAGCCAAAGAAACCGCCAAGAAGCTGACTCCAGAAGGCGATCCCGAACTCTCAGCCCAAATCCTGCAACCCTGATCAAAGGTGGGAACGAACGATGGAGGGAGACAGAGAAATATAAAGTGCGCGAATAAGAAAGAAGTGTGGGGACAGGAAAGTGTGGGGACGGGCACCACGCCCGTCCCTCCGCACGATTCGCGAGCTAGATCTTTTCCCCGACGCTCTTCGCCTGCGTGAACAGATACAAGTAATCCGGCCCGCCAGATTTCGAATCCGTTCCCGACATATTGAACCCGCCAAACGGATGTGCCCCCACCATCGCTCCCGTGCATTTCCGGTTCAAATACAAGTTGCCGACGTGGAATTCCCGCACCGCGCGATCCAGCTTCTCCCGCGACGAAGAATACACCGCGCCCGTCAGCCCGAACTCCGTATCATTCGCAATCTCCAGCGCATGATCGAAATTCCGCGACTTGATCACCGCCAGCACCGGACCAAAAATTTCTTCCTGCTCCAGCGTCGACTTCGCCGGAATGTCAGCAATCACCGTCGGCTGAACAAAATATCCTTCGCCCGCCTCCGTAGCGCGCGAGCCTCCCGTAATCAAACGCCCGTCCTTTTTCCCAATCTCGATGTAGCGCAGAATATCGTTCATCGATCCTTCATTAATCACGGCGGCCATCCCCGGATTCAAGGTTGGATCGCCAATCGTGATCTTCTCGACCCGCAGCTTCAGCTTCTCCAAAAACTTGTCGTAAATCCGCTCATCGATAATCGCCCGCGAACACGCCGAGCATTTCTGCCCCTGAAATCCAAACGCCGCCTGCGCCACCCCTTCCACCGCCGAATCAATATCCGCATCGGCGTCGACGATGATCGCATCTTTCCCGCCCATCTCCAGCACGGTCCGTTTGATCCAGAGCTGTCCCTTTTGCTGCTGCGCGGCCGTCTGGTTGATGTGCAACCCCACCTCGCGCGACCCCGTAAACGCGATGTACCGAATCTTTCCGTGAGCCACCAGCGCGTCGCCAAAACTCGCGCCCCCTCCCGGACAGAAATTCACCACGCCTTCCGGCATCCCGCATTCTTCCAGCAACTCCACAAACTTCGCCGCAATCGTCGGAGAATCGCTCGACGGCTTCAACACCACCGTATTCCCGCTGACAATCGACGCCAGCGTCATCCCTGCCATGATCGCGCAGGCAAAATTCCACGGCGGAATCACCGCTCCCACCCCCAGCGGAATGTAGCTCAGCGTATCTCGCTCGCCCGGCAGTTGCACCGACGGCTCAGCCTTCGCAAACCGCAACGCCTCGCGCGCGTAGTACTCGCAAAAATCAATCGTCTCCGAAATATCTGCATCGGCCTCAAGCCAGTTCTTCGACACCTCGAACACCAGCCAAGCCATGTATTCCAGCTTGCGCTCGCGCATCACATCGGCCACGCGAAACAACAGCGACGCGCGCTCCTGCACCGACGTCTGGCTCCAATGCGTGAACGCCGCCAGAGCCGCCTGCACCGCCGGCTCCACGTGCTCCTTGCCCGCCTTCTGGTGAACGCCCACCACCTCCGAAGGCTTCGCCGGATTAATCGACCGAATCTTCTCCCCCGTCTTAATCCGCTTCCCGCCAATCACGAGATCGTATTCGCGCCCCAGCTGTCCGCGCACTTTTTCAATCGCAGACCGCATCTTGCGGACATTATCTTCACGCGTGAAATCGACAAACGCCTCATTCTTAAACGGAGCTTGGTGAAGTCTCACTTGCAGACGCGGCGGCGCTTCCGTGGTAGCCATAAAAGATTCCTTTCAGAATGCAACACTAGATTTAGCGCGCATCACTTTTCAGGTGATTCTGAGCGTGTGATCGCAACCTTCAATTTTACACTGCTCGGTGCCCCAGGTTCGTGCCCGTTCTTCAGGGCACTAACCTGGGTCCTATCCAAGCCCAGGCCCCGCAGGCCCTCTGGGCAACCTTCCGCGCTCTTTCCGCCTCACACTGCCGGCCCACTCGTCTGACTCGCCCCTGCCTCGCAAGCTTCGAGCCTTGGGACCTCATCCTCGAGGAGTTTCACCATGCCGTACCCTCTCGCTCCCTTCCGTCGCCAACGCCAGTTCTCTCTTGCCTTCCTGGCCACAGCATTAATCGCCACCGCTCTCCTCGCCTGCCCAGCGCAGGCGCAAACCTACACTCTGCTCTACAACTTCCCCGGAGGATCGAAAGGCCTCCAGCCCGGCGATTTCGTCGTTACCTCAAATGGCTCCATCCTGGGAGAAGCGTCTTACAACAATTGCTCCTGCGCCCTTCTCTATAACTACAGCGATAGCAAAGAAACCGTCCTACACCGCTTTTCGGAGCCTCAGGGTTACCAGGAGGAAGTCCCCGAAGGCTTGTTGCTCAGCACCAACGGCGACACGCTCTACGGAACCACAATGTACGGCGGAAGCCGTAGCGATGCTTGCGATCCCAGTCTCGGATGCGGCATTGCATTCTCCTATGACCTGACCACGAGCAAATACAAGTTGATGCACGAATTCAAGAACCTGCCGAAAGATGGTGCTGGCCCCGTCGGAACGCAAGCGCTCGACTCCTCCGGCAATCTTTACGGAGTCACCTTCGGAGGAGGAGCCAACGGCAACGGCACCTTCTATGAGATCACCGCTGCCGGCGCCGAGAAAGTTCTTTATTCCTTCGGCAACGCGCCCGACGGCGCGCACCCCGGTTCGGGACCCGTCAGCTACAGCGGAAATTACTACGGCGTCACCATCGATGGCGGTACCAACACTTGCTATAACGGCAGCTGCGGCACCATCTTCAAAATCACTTCCGCAGGAAAAGAAACCGTCCTCTACAACTTTACCGGCGGCAGTGACGGCCTCAATCCTTATGAATTGATCGGAGATTCGAACGGAAATTTCTACGGTCTCTCCAAAACGCAAGACAACACGACCGCTGCCATCTTCGAAATCAACTCCGCCGGAGATTTCTCCATCGCCTACGACGGATCCCACGTCTCCCAGATCGGCTACATCATCATGGGATCGAACGGCACCCTCTACGCCTCTTCCAGCGGCGGCGACAACTGCTCTCCCAACGGCTGTGGACAAATCCTGCAGATAACCCCCACCGGCGGCGGCAACGGCACCGTAACGGTCCTCCACCAGTTCGACCAAACCGACGGCTCCCTCCTCAATCCCTTCGAGGACCTGGTATTCGACGGCGGCGTGCTCTATGGGACCACAAACTACGGCGGCTCAACCAACAACGGCGTCATCTACAAACTGAAACCCTAATCAAAACCTAGGCTGGCTCATTTCTAAACCCGAGGGTGCCCCGTCCAAGCTCGGCTTGGGCGGGTCTCTCTACCGCTGGTGCCAGGTAGACCATCGGAAAGGACTCCACCACTAGAGAGCCGGCCCTGAGCTTGGTCGAAGCGTTCGTACCCGTTTCTTCAGGGCACGAACTTGGGCTCTCTTAGCTACCCTCAGTCTGAGGAGCCTTTGCAAGGATACTTCTGGAAGCGCGAACCCAAAAGCGAATCGCGAACGGGCCAATTCCTTCGTCAGGGATCACCTCTACCAAACGGATAAATAAATCCGCTGCCCTCTTGAAGAATTAATTACGTCTGAAAATTTAAATTAAACCGTAACCAGATGGTTACAAGTGGAGTCGAGAAGAGGCGCAGTGACTTTAGCCTCCCGGTGGCAGTTGGTCAGGTTTTCACCTAGCCGCCGCAGTCCGGTTTGACGTGGTTCTGTTTCCTCTTCCCGCTCATCGAACTGGAC